>NPIG01000468.1_pt1 | contig 32266 bp, 20 predicted proteins | sample 8637441 | NCBI WGS metagenome assembly NPIG01 (sample SAMN07420675, study PRJNA396082) | bioreactor metagenome | isolation source: sample BR6 brine-fed electro-methanogenic bioreactor BR | place: Japan: Kochi | collected 2016-06-14
ATAAGATGCGATTGCCCTGCCTTATCCGTTCGCCGATTTGGCATGAATCGTGGGGCGAAACCGGTTGTCTGACTGACGAGCTGGCCGCCGCCTGACCTGCACGCAAGTTGCACCGGCACGATGCTGGACGCCCCTTATCCGGCCGGAACTGGTCCCGCGACGGCCATCAGCAGACGCATGCAAACCAGTCCGGCATAAGTGCCGAGGACGTAGCCGGCCACAGCCAGCAAAGCGCCCACTGGCGCCAGCGAGGGATGGAACGCCCCGGCAACAATCGGCGCGCTGGCGGCGCCGCCGATGTTGGCCTGCGAGCCCACCGCCACGAAGAAGATGGGGGCACGGATCAGCCTGCCCACCGTCAACAGCACCACGATGTGCACCGCCATCCAGATGAAGGCCATCTGAATCAACGGGATGTACTTGCCCAGGTTTTCGAAGCTCGCGTGGGCCCCGATGCACGCCACCAGCAGGTAGAGAAAGAGCGATCCGATCCGCGAGGCCCCGGCCCCCTCCAGGTTGCGCACCCGCGTAAAGGAGAGGATCAGCCCGACACCAGTGACCAGGATGTACTTCCAGACGTCCGCGTCGAACGCCGAGGTCAGCGGTCTCAGCCAGGCGATACTCTTCAATCCCGCATCCAGCTTAATTCCGGCGACATAGGAAAGATAGGCGCCGCCGAACCCGAACGCGCAGATCACGAGCAGATCGGCCAGGCTCGGCGATCGGCTGACTCGGGCCTGGAAGTCCGCCAGACGCTTACGCAAGTCGTCGATCGCGCTGGTGTCCGCGCCGGTCCAGCGGTCGATGGTCTCCTGCCGCCCCGCGAGGAACAGCAATACGCCCATCCAGATGTTGGCCACCAGCACGTCGGGAATGACCATGTCGGCGATCATGGCGGCCGGGGCGTTGGCGGCCTCTCCGATCGCGACGAAGTTGGCCCCGCCGCCGATCCAACTGCCGGAGAGGGCGGCCATGCCGCGCCAGATGTCGGGGGGCAGGTCAGGATGGCCGCGGCAAATCCACAGCGCGATGGGGCCGCCGATCACAATACTGGCCGTGCCGGCGAGCAGCATGATCACGGCCTTGGGTCCCAGGCGAAGGATGCCCCGGACGTCCACCGCCAGCACCAGCAGCAGGAGGCTGGCGGGCAAGAGGTAGCCCTTCACCCAACTGTACAGGGGGGATGCGTCGGGAATGACGTTCGCGGTGGTCAGGGCGGTGGGGACGAAGTAACAGAAAACCAGCGCCGGGATGATCTTAAAGATGCGCCCGAGCACTGGGTGCTGGCTCATCCAGAAGATCACCGCCAGCACGGCCAGCAGCACCGCCAGCACCCCGGCGGGTTCGGTTATCAGGGCGGGGTCCGGGGCCGCGGGCATGGTCGTGGTCTCGGCGAGCATGCGACCCTTCTTAGTGGATCGCGCCAGCCTCGTCCAGTCTACCTTCACGGCGGGGTACTCCGGCGGGCGGCGCGGCCTTTTGCTCCGCAAACGTGCATCCGCCTGCGGCAAGAGGCCCGCTTGACCCGACACCTGGCGCGGTCGATCCATACGCCGCGCGGTCAAAGATACACGCAGCGCCGCCCGCGTGGGCGGCGCTCGGCCGACGCTGCGCATAGGCGCAAACCCCATCCCCAGCATAGGAGCATGAAAAGCCATGAACCCAGGCGTGATTCGTTTGTTGGCCTTCGGCTGCGCAGCCTTTGCCGCGATCGGCGGCTGCACGGTGATCGTGAACCCGGGCGAGGCCGAAGAAGACTTCACCCTCAATACGTCCGCGACCGACGTGGAAACCCTGCGCGTGCGGTGGGTGAACGGAGCGATCGTGATTCGGGTGGACGACGCCGCGACCGAGATCACCGCCGACGGCGTGATGAAGGTCGTCGCCGCCAGCGACGCGGAAGCCGAGGACGCGCTGGAAGACATCGAGATCGCGTTCGAAACGACCGACGCGGTACCCAGCCGTCGCACGCTGCGGTTCGAAGCGCCCGACAGCAGCTTGACCAAGATCTACAGCGCCGAGGTCGAGGTGGTCCTGCCGGCGGGGATGGACCTCGACATCGATACGGTCAACGGGCCGGTCACCGTCACGGGCAATACCGGCGTCACCGAGATCCAGGTGACCAACGGCACGGTCAACGTGACGGCCCAGGCGGGCGACACCGACGTGGACGTGACCAACGGCGAGGTGACCGTGATCAGCACGGCCGGCAACGTGCGGGCCGACGTGGTGAACGGTGGGATTTCCATCACCGCCGAACCGGCCGACGACGGCAGCGTGGTGGCCCTGACCAACGTGGGCGACATTGAGATTTTCGTGCCGGCCGACATCGCCGCGTCGGTGGATCTGCGCGGCGGAATCGGGCAGGTCAGCGCCGAATGGAACGCGTTTGACGACGTCGACAACATCACGTCGGGTGCGGCGCGGCTCCAGGCGACGCTCAACGGCGGCGGCGGCGAAGTCACGGCCGAGACCGACGTCGGCACCGTCGAGCTGGACGCAATCACCGCCGACGCCGCCTGATCATCGCCGCCACCTGATCATCGCCGTCACCTGATCATCGCCGCCACCTGATCCCCGGCCGGACCGGTTCATGGCCCCAGGGTGTTAAGGCCCAGGGTGCCATGGCCAGGCACGGCGCAACATCGGGTGCCATGGCCAGGCACGGCGCAACCTCGGGCGCCATGGCCAGGCACGGCGCAACCTCGGGTGCCATGGCCAAGCACGGCGCAAGCGGGCTCCGATTCGTCGAACGAGCCGAACGCCGTGCGCCGCCATGCACTCGGCCGTCAACGCCGGACATCCCTGCATGCCCCCGGCAAGATGCCCGAGAAAAAACAACCCGGCGGCGAGACAGAAACCACCTCGCCGCCGGGTTTTGTTTCAGCAGCCGCGTTCAAAGCAATGCGCCGCCGGCGTGGAGGAACGCCGACGGCGCAGGCGAGGAACGCTACGAATATCGTGGTGCGGCGAACTCGCGGGACGACCGCTTGCTCAGTTCGGGCGGCGCAACTGCTCCCGCAACGTCGCCTCCGCGTCGAAAATGTTGTACTTCATGACCAGCCGCCAGTCGTCGATCGCGTCCAGGGAGCGTTGGGTCGACTCCGCGACCGCTTCGTGACGCTGCCGCGTTTCGTTGACCAGGGCCAGCAACGGACCCCGGGAGTCTTCGGGCAGCGTATTGATGTATTCCATGGTCTTGGCGATGTGCGCTTCCAGTGCGTCGCGATCCATTGTGCTTCCTCCCCTCAATTGGAGTTTCCCATCCGATTGTCAACGGCTGTCGTATTGTCGACGGCTGTCATTCGACTCTAGGCGCGCCCGCCGTTCAGTATCAACTGACAATCCGGCATGCAGCCGATTCCGGCCGAGGCGCGCGAATATCGGACCTGGCGACCTGCCCGCGTCATCCTGCCGGGCCGAGCCACGTCCGGTAATCGACAACCGCGCCGCTTAACTCGGGCGCGCGCGTCGCACTGCCGATGACATCCCTGGAACGATTGCCGCCGGCCAGCTTCTGCGCGTTACGACAACACCCGCCGGCGCACGAGGTACTGACGGATGCTCGCTACTTTTCTATCGGGGGCGTTGTGCGCCGCCGCGCTGACTGTCGTCATCGCGGTTGGCTACCGCGCGTACGCCCGCGCCCACGCCGTGCCCTTCGACGCCATCGCGACCCAGTCCTGCGATTGGGAAATCTGGACAGGCGTCGACGGCCGGCTGCGCTGGTCGAACCCCAGCGGCGAGCGCGTCAGCGGCTACACCGCGGCCGAATGCGCCGCCATGCCCGGCTTCCCCCTCGCCCTGGTCCACCCCCAGGATCGCGACGAGATCGCCCGCGTCTACCACGCCGCCTCCGCCGGAGGCGAAGGCAACGACCGCACGTTCCGTATCGTCCGCAAGGACGGCGCCATCGCCTGGGTCTCCGCCTCCTGGCAGCCCATGCGCGACGCCCGCGGCGCCTGCGCCGGCTGCCGTGCCAGCATCCGCGACATCACCCGCCGCAAAACCGTCGAAGACACCTTCCGCGACATCGACGAGCAGTTCCGCCTGGTCATCGACACCGTCAAGGACCACGCCATCTACATCCTCAACGCGGCCGGACGCGTCATCACCTGGAGCGACAGCGCCGCCCGCATCACCGGCTTCGAGTCCCATGAAGTCCTCGGGCGCGACGTCGCCCAGGCGCTGCACGCCGACGGCGACGCGGCCGACCGCTGGCGCGCCCTGCTCAAGGCCGCGGCCGAAACCGGCTGGTGCGAAGACGAAGGCTGGCGCCAGCGTAAAGATAAAACCGCATTCTGGGCCGACCTGGTCCTCACCACCCTGCGCCGCGAAAACGGCGACCTCCGCGGCTTCGCCGTCATCTGCCGCGACATGACCGACCGCCGCCGCGTCGAGGAGGAACTCCGCAAACGCAACCAGGAGCTCGAGCACCTCTCCAACAAGCTCCAGTCGGTCAACGCGGAGCTCGAGCGGCTCAACCGCACGGATCCCCTCACCGGCCTGCTCAACCGCCGGGCGTGGGAGGACGCCGCCCGCCAGGAACAGCAGCGCAGCCTCCGTACCGGCGCGCCCTACTGCGTGATCATGGTCGACCTGGATCACTTCAAACGGCTCAACGACACCTTCGGTCACCAGGCCGGGGACGAATGCCTGCGCAAGGTGGCCCGCTGCATCGGCGCCGTCTGTCGCGAGATCGACGTGGCCGGCCGTTACGGCGGCGAGGAGTTCGTCCTGCTCGCCCCGGAGACCGGACCACCCCAGGGCGTCGAACTGGCCGAACGCGTCCGGCGGGCGATCCGCGAATTAGGTTTAGCCAATCCCAGCAGCGCCGTCGAGCCCTACGTGACCGCGAGCCTCGGCGTCGCCGTCGGCGGCGACGGCGGGCTGGACGCCGCGATCCGCGAGGCCGACCAGGCCCTCTACGCCGCCAAGCGCGAAGGGCGCAACCGCGTCTGCCACGGGGTCGATCCGGTCTTCAGCTAGTATTTCAGGAATTGCCAATCGGCCGGCACGGAGCGCCGGGGTCACTGCGCCGCAATGTCCCTGCGGAAGGTCGCCCCCTCGAACTGAATCTTCTCCACGGCTGCGTAGGCCTGCCGCCGTGCCGCGGCCTGGTCAACCCCCAGCGCCGTCACGCCCAGCACGCGCCCGCCGGCGGCGCGGGTGACGCCGGCCGCCTCCACTGTGCCCGCGTGGAAAACGCTCACGTCGGCCAGCGCCGCCGCGTCCTTCAGGCCGGAAATGGGTTTCCCCTTGACGTAAGGTCCGGGATACCCGCCGGCGGCCATCACCACACAGACGGCCGTGCGGGGATCCCAGTCAATCTCCGTTTCCGCCAAGCGGCCTTCGGCGCACGCCGCGAGCACCTCGAGCAAATCGCCCCGCAGCCGGGGGAGGAGCACCTGCGTCTCGGGATCGCCGAAGCGACAGTTGAACTCCAGCACCCGCGGACCCGCGGGCGTCAGCATCAACCCCGCGTAGAGCACCCCGCGATAGTGAATCCCCTCGCCGCGCATGGCGTCCACAATCGGCACGAAGACCTCGGATTGAATCTGGTCGAGCAGCGCGTCGGTGACCAGCGGCGAGGGGCTCACCGCCCCCATGCCGCCCGTGTTCGGACCCGTGTCGCCCTCGCCGATACGCTTGTAGTCCTGGGCCGTCTCGAGCAGGTAGATCGTCGTGTCGTCAATCAGCGCCAGCACCGACATCTCCGGACCGCTCAACTTCTCCTCCACGACGACGACGTCACCCGCCGCCCCAAAGGCCCGCTCCACCATGATCTTCTCGAGGGCGAGGAGGGCGTCGGCCGGTTCCTCGCACACGCTCACGCCTTTGCCGGCCGCCAGCCCCGCGGCCTTGACCACCAAACCGTAGTCGCGGGTGGCCACGTAGATTCGGGCGGATTCGTAGCGGTCGAAAACCCGGCTTTCGGCCGTGGGGATGAGCGCCCGGCGCATCAGTTCCTTGGCGAAGGCCTTGTCGCCCTCGATCCGGGCGGCGTCGCGGGTGGGTCCGAAAGCCGGAATGCCCTCCGCCCGCAGGCGATCGACCACCCCGGCGCACAGCGGGGCTTCCGGTCCCACCACCACCAGGTTGATCGCGTGAGCCTTGGCCGCGGCGACAACCGCATCCAGGTCGCAGGGATCGCCCTCGAGATTACGGCCCAGATCGCCGGTCCCCGCATTGCCCGGCAGGGTGAACAGTCGGGTGAGCCGCGGGCTGGCGGAGATGGCCGTCGCCAGTGCGTGTTCGCGTCCGCCGCTGCCGAGGATGAGGACGTTCATGCGGGCCGCCTTTACTGTGCCACTTTAAGACGCGGCCTGCCCGCGTCCTGCGGTCGGCATGGTATGTCCGGAAACGACGGCCGACAACCACGCGAGCGACCATGATTCTCGGCCCGCAAGCCTGCGCCCGCGTTCGCCGAGCACGGCAATTTTCAGTGACGAATAAATAAAACGATACGATTTGCAATAGAACCCAAGGGCCGGTATATACATAAATAGTACTGGAGAGGTACTAATTCCATGGGCTTACTCTAATAGTGCCTTGGGCTTACTTGGGATGGACTAACTTTATTAGAGATAGGTACTTACGATGACTACCCACATGCTCGACATTCAGATCCCCATCGATGAGACCCCCGATCCGATGAGCCTCAAGGCCATCGGTGAACGACGCGTCCGCACCCGGCAGGCCACCGAGCACGCCAAACAGGTGCTCGAGACCATCGCCCGCGACCCGGAGGCCAAATACGAAGAGGCCGACCTCTTCGCCGCCTTCCAGGTCTGCGCCTACCAGGCCTCCAAACGCATGCGCGGACCCGCCGCCAAGCAGCAGCAGGTCCGCGAACAGTGGGCCGCCGGCTGGAAAATGCTCCGCGACAACATCATCGAACGCAACCTCGGGCTGGTCTACACCATGATCACCCGCTTTCATGCCCGCGATCTCGACTGGGACGAGCAGCGCAGTGAGGCCCTCTATGCCCTCATCCGCGCCGTCGACGGCTACAACCCCTGGTCCGGTTTCCGCTTCAGCACCTACGCCTGCAATGCCATCACCCGGGCCCTGATCCACCTGTCCAAGAAGACCACCCGCTACCGCATGCGCTTCCCGCTCGAGCACGAAAGCTGGCGCGAACGCCCCGTACGCGTCGACGAGTGGTCGGAACTCTACGCCGACCGGGTCCGCAGGGCCCTCGACGAAAACCTCGGCGAGCTCACCGATCGCGAAGCGGCCGTTTTGGGCTGGCGTTTCCCCATGCGGGGCGGTCGGAGCCTGACCCTGGGTGAGATCGGCGCAGCCATCGGTTTGAGCAAGGAGCGTGCCCGGCAGATCCAGGAGCAGGCGTTGAGCAAGCTCCGCGAGGTGCTGGAAGCCGACCCGGCGTTGCAGTAAGCCGAGCCCGCACGCGGCCAACCATCGAATTTGCACACAATCCAAGCCCGGATGCCGTCGATGCGGCGTCCGGGCTTCTTGTTTTCGGCAGTGTGTCGACCCGCCTTGCCGTCGTCCTTGACGGCGACCAGTCTGCGATTCAACATCGAAGAGGCCCCAACAGCGAAAGGCGGATTCCATGCATCAGACCCCTATGCCCCGGCGTGCCGCATGCAACGGCGTTGTCCTGCTCATCGCCTCGATTCCCGCGTTGACTCTGCTGGCGGTCGAACCGATCTCCTCGGACCTGACGCCTGCGGTCATCGTCAGCACCGATGCCGAGCCCATGGCCCCTGGTCCGTTCAAGCCGACCTGGGCGTCGCTCGGGCGCTACGAGGTTCCGGAGTGGTTTCGCGACGCGAAGTTCGGCATCTGGGCCCATTGGGGCCCGCAGTGTGCGCCCGAACGCGGCGACTGGTACGCCCGGCACATGTACCTTCAAGGCCACTGGCAGTACGAGGATCATTGCAGGCGCTACGGCCACCCCAGCACGCACGGCTTCAAGGACGTGATCCACTCGTGGAAAGCCGAGAACTGGGATCCGGCCGACCTCGTGGCCCTCTACAAGCGGGCCGGCGCCCAGTACTTCTTCGCCATGGCCAACCACCACGACAACCTCGACCTCTGGAACAGCAAGCACCATGCGTGGAACAGCGTGGCGGTCGGCCCGAAGAAGGACATCATCGCCGGTTGGGCAAAGGCCGCACGGGCCCAGGGACTGCGTTTTGGCGTGAGCGTTCACGCGGCCCACGCCTGGCTGTGGTACGAGCCCAGCCAGGGGGCTGACCGCCAGGGTCCCCACGCCGGCGTGCCCTACGACGGCAACCTGACCAAGGCGGATGGCCAAGACACCTGGTGGGAGGGCCTCGCTCCCCAGACGCTTTATGCCCAGAACCACAAGCCGGCGAAAGACTTCATGAATACCGGCGCCATCCACGCCCGCTGGAACTGGGGCCACGGGGCGGTTCCACCCAACCAAGCCTACTGCCAGGCGTTCTACAATCGCACCGTCGACTTGATCAACCAGTTCGATCCGGACCTGGTTTACTTTGATGACTCGGCGTTGCCGCTTTGGCCGGTGAGTGATGCGGGGCTGAAGATTGCCGCCCACCTCTACAACAAGAACGCGGATGGCGCTACTGGACAAACCAATGCCGTCCTGTTCGGCAAGGTCCTCAGCGAGCAGCAGCGGCGCTGCCTGGTCTGGGATATCGAGCGCGGCCAGAGCAACGTGATCGAGCCGTGGCCCTGGCAGACCGACACCTGCCTCGGCGCCTGGCACTACGACCGCGGCATCTACAATCGCGACGGCTACAAGTCTGCGGCCACCGTCATCCGCACCCTTGTCGACGTGGCCAGCAAAAACGGCAACCTCCTGTTGAGCGTGCCGGTCCGCGGCGACGGAACCATCGACGAGAAGGAACGCGCCATTGTCGAGGCGATCGCCGCCTGGATGGACGTCAACGGCGAGGCGATCTTTGGCACGCGCCCGTGGAAGGTCTGCGGTGAGGGGCCGCAACTGGACGACGCCCCGCCCCTTTCCGCCCAGGGCTTCAACGAAGGCAAGGGGCGGCCTTTCACCAGTCGCGACATTCGTTATACCCAAAAAGGCGACGTGCTGTACGCCTTCGTGATGGGCAGGCCCGACGGCAGGATTGTGCTGAGCGCTCTCGCCTCCGACGCCGGCCACCACCGACGCCGCATCGTCCAGGTGGAACAACTCGGCGCCGGCCCGGTGACGTGGAAACTCGGCGACGGCGGGCTGTTGATTACGCCGGATCCGGCGGCGCTTGCTCAACAGGAAAACCCCGTCGCCTTCCGGATCACTGCAACCGACTGAGGGGGCCGGCCAAGCGGTGGCCGATCGCCCCGGGGGCGCGTGATCCTACGGAGCACGCCCCAACAATTCAGGCCGCATGGACGCGGGTCTTGGCGACGCGCGCCGGGCGGGACGCTGCCGGCCGCGGCGATGCCACCGTCGCGGTCTCCGGTGCGAACAAACCGTGCAAAAACGCCTCCAGCCGGCGGACACCCTCGGGGGGCAGGCGAAAGGCGTCCACGGTGACCTCGCCCACCGCATCGATCCGCATGCTGAACTGCGGGTGCGCGGTTCGCGACGCGTGCCGCATCTGGTCGCGCACCGGCAGTCGGCCGCGGATCGTGACCGTCCCCTGGCCATCTTCCCAACGCTCGATAATGGTGAACGCCTGGCGGCGCAACGCGAGCACCACCCGGTGGTAGACGCTCTGCTGACAGATGCGGCCGGCCAGCTCCCGGCCGGCGACGGCAAGCTGCCCTTCGCCGGCCGTCGCGCTGCCGATGCGCAGAACGCATCGGCCCGCGTCGTCGCGGTCGAACTGCACCACCAGGTCGGGCTTGCAGAGCAGGAGGCCGAGGCGGCGCCGCCCGTTCGTGCGCGACGCCAGGTCAACAGGCAGCACCAGCGCAACGCTCCGGCCGACGCCGCTTGACCGGGGCGGTGCGCCGCTGGTGACGGCGTAGCCCAGCGTGGCGGCCGCCCCCATCACGGCTCCGCTCAACGCGCCCGCTTCACTGGGAAAGACCGAGGCAAACCGCCAGCACGCGCTCATGTTCAATCTCCCAATAGGTCGCCAGTTCGCTCGCCGCCGCTGGACGCACGCTGCCGCCGAACGCACACGGGTTCCGGACGCACACCGGCGCCGAACGTACACCGGCGCCGGCCACTCGCCGATACTGGAGCCAGCGCCACCACCAGTGGCCGGGCGGACGTGCACCCCGGCCGGGCCCTGGTGTAGATCGGCCGCCGCGCCTTCGCACGCGCCTGCCCGGGCGGCTTGGTTCCGCCTTCGGAACCCGGCTCGCTTTCGCCTTCGGGCCCTGGCCGGGTTTCACACTCGGGCCCAGGGTCGGTTCGGCCTTCGCCGAATCCGCGCACCGCGCCCGCCCGCAGTGGATCCCGCGGAAAGAGCGGCATGCCGCGACGGCGCGCCCGCCTGCACACTGGTACTTCGCCGGAAAGGCTCGCTTTTTGATACCCGCAAACTCGCCCGCGGGTTCGCCCGGCCTGCGAATTTCCCCTGACACCGTCTTGCCACAGCGCCCCCCGAGACGGGCAATGACTACCGGCCGCCACCCGCTTTCCCGCCGTCAACGTTCGCCGCGGCCAATGCGGCAACCTGCATTCCCGCCCTCAACGCCTTGAGCGTAACCGCGCGCATAAGCCTGATGTCCTTGCGCCCGTTGATGAGAAGTCCCAACCCGAATCGAGACCGGGCCCCGACCACGCCATCCCTTCAGCTATCAGCATGAATCAATCCCCAAATCCCGCAACGCTTTCGTTTTCTGCGTTTTTGACCCCGCCAGCGGGGCTGGATAGATCACCCCGCGCGTTATATAGGGTGGATGCGGAGCCATACGCCCTCCGCATGCCGACATCCGAACCGCCAACGCCCGGGCCGACCCCGAACCCATGGCCAAGCTCGACTTGGGTGCCATGGCCAAGCACGGCGCAAACGAGCCAGATTAGCCGAACGAGCTGAACGCCGTGCGCCGCCATGCGGCAAACCGTCAGGCTGCCATGGCCAAGCTCGACTTGGCTGCCATGGCCAAGCTCGACTTGGATGCCATGGCCAAGCTCGACTTGGATGCCATGGCTAAGCTCGACCAGGGTGCCATGGCCAAGCACGGCGCAAACGGGCCGGATTGGCCGAACGAGCTGAACGCCGTGCGCCGCCATGCCGCACCGCGGTGTCGCAGAGCCGTGACGATCAGGCAGGCCAAGCCGCCGGCCGCGGTTGGCAATTCACTACTCGCTCGCCGGGATTGATCTTACCCAATCGCTCCGGGCTGCGGAGAACGTTCATGCGCCGCCGTCGAAAAAACGAACCCAAACGAACCCAAAACGAACCCAAATTGAATCGTACTGTTTTCCCAACGGGCGCTATCAGAAACCGCGATTCGGCCCCCCCACGACGCGCAAAGAAAAATGAAAAAACGAACCCAAAATGAAGCCCATGTGGAATTACCTGACCGGCCCAGCCGCACCAGACCGACCTGCCCCGCCCCCATCAACGCAACTGCCGAGGCCGAGTCGAACTGGAGGCCTCTGAGTCCATCTTCTCCTGCGCACCTGCTCTCCTCTCACCTCTCTAACCAGGGTGCCATGGCCCAGCTCGACGGAGTCGAGCGCCGCCATGCGGCCGCCCCCCGATGCCCGGGCCGCCCCCAGCCCGGGCTTCCCCCAAATGCCGCCGTGCCCTTTTCGCGCACCCGTCGGCGGGCACGGCCCACCCTACAGGTACTCCGTCGATCGCCGAGTGCGAAGGCGGGCCGGGCGGGAGCATCACGGCAGCCCTCGGGGCATGCGGGCGGGCCACGGCCATCCGGCCTGGACCACGCCCAGGCGATCAGAATCGTCGCGCACCGCTATTTTCCTGGCCAGCAGCGCATTTTCCGAGCGCAAGGGGTAGCGTTGGACCCCGTTTTTTTAGTATGTTCAATAATTCCTGGGGCGCCGGCGGGCCACGGGCCCATCCGACGCTCGGCCGTCACACGCCGGACCGGATCCCGACGCGGCCGACCGGGGACCAAGAACGATTGGTCGATACGCCGATCACCCGACGATCGGCAAAAACTACATGCACCCTTGCGGCAGGAGATCATGATGCGAGGCGGTATGACAACTCACCGGGCACGGCGTTGCGGACTGACCCTGGCCGGCGTGGTTGTGGCGGCGGTGATCGCCCCGGCCGCGTGGGCCCTCGACCCCGATCCGTTGCAGGCGGTCAAGGACCAGGTGCACACGGCCCTCGCCTCGGCCCCGGCGCCGACGCCGACCGGATTCGACCAAAACGACTACCTCGACACGGTCGACGGGGTGGTCCAGTACTTCCGCGGGTTGCAACAGGCCGACGGGCGCATCTTCGACCCCTATGCCAACCGCGAGGTGCAATACGCCACGCCCTACTACGCCATGTGCGGCAGCGTGCTGTACACGTGCGGCTTCCGCACCGATGCGGACTTCCTCGAAAGCGTCGCCCTGGCCCTCGACCGGGCCACGTGGGAACTGGCCAACTCCGCTGCGGCCGACGGGCACAGCAACTTCTTCACCATGCCCTGCATGATCGCCTACTGGAACCTGGAAAACCACGTGGATCCCGCTCGCGTCGCCGTGTGGGAAAGCCGCCTCACCAGCATGCCCACCAGCCAGTACAACACCTGCTGCCTGAACTGGATGCTCACCGCGTCCACCGGCGATTACCTGCGCTACCTGGAATTCGAGGCCAACGGCAGCCACAACATCAACACCAGCTTCATGGAAGCTCGCATCGCCGAGAACATGAACCAACTGACCCTCGAAGGCCTGTACCGCGACGGGGGCTACCCGTACTCGCCGATGGCCTACGAGGGGTTCGGCCGTTTGAACCTGCAACTACTCGACCTGTACGGCTACAGCAACACGGCGTTTCCCGGGTCTGTAGACATTCCCGAATACCTCCGCCGCGGCGCCTGGACCAGCATGCTCATGCAGTCGCCCTGGGGCGAAGCGCCGCTGGGCGGGCGCTCCGCCCAGCACCAGTGGAACGAGACGGAAATGTGCTTCATCTTCGAAGTCTGGGCCGCCCAGGCTCAGGCCGAGGGCGACGCCGTTTCCGCCCAGGCCTTCAAACGCGCCGCCCGCCTGGCCTACGCCGCCGTGCGCCGCTGGATCACGCCCGACGGCTACGTGCTCATCGTCAAGAACCACATGCACCCGGCCGAACGCTTCGGCTACGAAAGCTACTCCTACCTGTCGCAGTACAACATGTGGACGGCCGGTTTTCTGGCCCTGGCGGCGATGTACGCCGACGACGCCATCCCCGAAGGACCCGCCCCCGCGGACATCGGCGGCTTCGCCTTCCACACGCCGGACCTGCATAAGGCCTTTGCCAATTGCGGCGGGCTCTACCTGCAAATCGACATGGACCCCGAAGACGATTACGACATCGCCGGACTGGTGCGCATCCACAAGGCCGGCGTCGAGCCGCTGGTCGGGCCCTCCGCCCCGACCACCGACCTCGGTGTGCTCCGGGGTATTCCCGAACTGGGCACCGGCATCGCCTGGGACACCGGCAGCGGCTGGCAGAGCCTCGCCGACGTCGACAACAGCCAGATCAGCGGCTTTACCTTCAACACAGGCGCCATCTCCGAAGCCCAGGTCGACTTCACCGTCACCTACAACCTCTCCGGCGTGTCCGGGGCAACCGCGGTGACCGAGCAATACGTGGTGACGCCCGACGAGGCCACGGTGACCGCGTCCGTAACCGGTACCACGACGCAAACCAAGCTGCGCTACGCGGCGTTTCTCTTCGACGGCCAGCAGGCGGCGACCGTGGGCTACGAAAACGGCCTGGTCCAGTCGAAGCTCGGCGATAGCCTGATGACCCTCGAGCTCACCTCCCATCCCGCGGCGCCGTTCGTCCGCGACGACTACTGGGTCAACAGCCGCAACGGCTACCTCGAACCCATCGAGGCCATCGTCAACGACACGAGCATGACCTACGTGCTCCGGCCGGAACTGGATCCCGCGGGCACGGCGTTCGTCGCCGGCAACCCGTACAGCCGGGTCGATTTCTCGTACTACGCCGGCATTCCGGCATACGCCATCGTGGCGTCCGCCGTCGGCGCCCAGGAAGCGTCCAATCCCAAGGAGCATTCGTACGACGACTCGCCCGCCACCCGGTGGGCCAGCACCGGCACGGTGGCCACCTCGTGGATCGAATACGATCTGGGACAACCCAAACAGATCGACCAGATCTTCCTCGACCTGTTCAGCGGCGATTCCCGCACTTATCCCCTGCGAATCGAGATTGACGGCGCGTCCGTCTGGACCGGCTGGACGACCGCCGGCGGCTCCGGCTGGACCCAGGCCCTGCCGCTCACCACCGGGCAGGTCGTTGGGATTTACATGACGGGCAACAACAGCAGCGGCAACGGCTACCTCAGCATCATCGAGGCGAAAATCGGTCGGTCGGCGTCGGCCGACACCACACCGCCCGCTGCCCCCACCAACCTCACCGCCGCCGCCGGCGACAACCGGGTGACCCTCAACTGGGACGACAACGGCGAGACCGATCTGGCCGGCTACAACATCTACCGGGACGAGGCCGCGAGCGGTACCTATTCTCTCCTCGCATCCGGCGTGGCCACAAGCACTTACGTCGATCACACGGCCGCCAACGGGACGACCTACGCTTACGTCGTGACGGCCGTGGATATTGCCGACAACGAATCCGCCGACAGCAACGCGGCGTCGGCCACGCCGCAGGTCCCGGCGCCGATGCTGGTGGCCCATTACGCCTTTGAGGGCGACGTCTCCGACAGTTCGGGCAATGGCAACGATGGGGTTTCCATGGGCGGGCCGGCATACCCGGCCGGGCCGTTGGGTCTCGCCATCGACCTGGACGGATCGAACGACTACGCCACCCTGCCGGCCGGCGTGGCCGATTCCAGCGACATCACCATCGCCGCATGGGTCAACTGGGACGGCGGCGGCGCCTGGCAGCGGATTTTCGACTTCGGCAACAGCACCAGCGAATACATGTTCCTCACGCCCGGCAGCGGCAGCGATACGTTTCGTTTTTCCATTACCATGGGCAGCGGCGGCGGCGAGCGGCGGGTGGAAACAACCCGGCTCGCCGTGGGCGCCTGGGTCCATCTGGCCGTCACGCTCGACGGCGAAGTCGCCACGTTGTACGTCGACGGCGCGCCGGCCGCATCGAACCCGGCCGTGCCCATCAACCCGGGCGATTTCGCCCCGGCCACCAACTACCTGGGCGACAGCCAGTATTCCGCCGACCCGCTGTTTGACGGCCGGTTGGATGATTTTCGCATCTACAACCACGCGCTCTCGGCCGCGGCGATTGCGGAATTGGCCACCGGCGTTGCCGATGCGACGCCGCCGGCGGCGCCTACCGGCCTGGCGACGACGCCCGGCGCCGGCGGCGTGATGCTCGACTGGGCGGACAACGCCGAGGCCGACCTGATGCGCTACGGGATCTACCGCAGCAGCGCCAGCGCCGGCGGTTATGCCCTGATTCACAGTAGCGGCGTCAGCGACTACGTCGATTCCGGGGTGACCTACGGCGAGACGTACCACTACGTGGTGACGGCCATCGACACCAGCAACAACGCCTCCGGTTTCAGCGCCGAGGTCGCCGGCACGGGTTTGCCGCACGATCACGAGCCGGACGGCGACGTCGATCTGGCCGACTTTGCGGCGTTGGTCGGCTGTCTGAGCGGCCCGGGCGGCGCCCCGGCCGACTGCGCCGTTTTCGACGCCAACGCCGACGGCGACATCGACCTGGCGGACTTCAGCGCATTCCAACGCGCGTTCACCGGCGCACTGTAGACGGCTCGGCCCGAACCGGCCGGCAACCCGGTTGGGAAAATCATAACGCAGACCGGGCCTGCTCAGAGACGCCTCTGAGCAGGCCCGGCCGTGTGTGTGGCGACGTAGGTTTTCCGATCGCCGGGCTCAACCAGCCAGGTCGAAGCGATCGAGGTGCATCACCTTGCTCCACGCCGCAACGAAGTCACGAACAAACCGCTCCTGCCCGTCACCGCTGGCGTACACCTCGGCGATGGCCCGAAGCTGCGAATTGGAACCGAAGATGAGGTCAACCCGGGTGCCCGTCCATTTGACCGCGCCCGTCCTGCGGTCCCGCCCTTCGTACACGCCCGCACGTCCCGGCGCCTGCTGCCATTCCGTACCCATATCCAGCAGGTTCACGAAGAAGTCGTTGCTCAGCGTTTCGGGCCTGTCGGTGAACACGCCATGCGGCACACTGCGGTGGTTGGTATTCAGGACGCGCATGCCCCCGACCAGCACCGTCATCTCGGGCGCCGTCAGCGTGAGCAGTTGCGCCCGATCCACGAGCAGTTCCTCCGCCCGTCGATCGTGCCCCGAACCGAGGTAGTTGCGAAAACCATCCGCCGTCGGCTCGAGCACGGCGAATGATTCAACGTCGGTCATCTCCTGCGACGCGTCGGTGCGCCCCGGCGTGAAGGGCGCCCGTACGTTATGCCCGGCCTTGCGCGCCGCTTCCTCGACGGCGGCGCACCCGCCCAGCACGATGATGTCGGCCAGGGAAACCTTCTTGTCGCCCGATTGTGCGCGGTTGAAATCCTGCTGGATCTGCTCGAGGACCTGCAAGGCCCTGGCCAGCTTGGCGGGCTCGTTGACTTCCCAGTCCTTCTGCGGCGTCAGGCGGAGGCGCGCCCCATTCGCGCCACCCCGACTGTCGGAACCACGGAAGGTGGCCGCCGACGCCCACGCCGTCGACACGAGTTGCGAAATCGACAGCCCCGAATCCAGGATATCTCGCTTGAGCGCGGCGATGTCCCGCGCATCGATCAGTTCATGGTCAACGTCGGGCACCGGATCCTGCCACAACTGCGGCTCGGGAACCCACGGGCCCAGGCAACGGGAGTGCGGCCCCAGGTCGCGGTGGGTCAACTTGTACCACGCCCGGGCAAAGGCTTCTTCAAACTCCTCCGGGTTTTCGTGGAAGCGCTTTGCGATCTTGGCATATATCGGATCCCGCTTCAGCGCGATATCCGTGGTGAACATCATCGGCGCGTGCGATTTCGACGGATCGTGCGCGTCCGGCACGGTGCCCTGGGCCGACTCGTCCTTCGGCGTCCACTGGTAGGCGCCAGCCGGACTCTTCACCAGCTTCCACTCGTAGCCGAACAGGTTGTTGAAGTACCCGTGCGACCACTTCACCGGCGTGGACGTCCATGCGCCTTCCGGGCCGCCCGTGATCGTGTCGCCCCCCTTGCCGGATCCGTAACTGTTTTGCCAACCAAGACCCTGCTGCTCGATGGCGGCGCCCTCGGGCTCGGGTCCGAGGTGCTCCGCGCTGGCGGCGCCGTGCGACTTACCCACCGTGTGCCCGCCGGCAATGAGGGCGACGGTCTCCTCGTCGTTCATGGCCATCCGGCCGAAACTCTGGCGAATGTCCTTGGCGGCCGCGAGCGGATCCGGATTGCCGTTGGGCCCCTCGGGATTGACGTAGATCANNGCCGCCAGGGGGCCCTCGAGTTCGCGGTCATCGGAGTGGCGTTTGTCGCCCAGCCAATCGCTTTCCGGGCCCCAATACACATCCGACTGCGGCTCCCAAACGTCCTCGCGACCGCCGGCGAAGCCTATCGTCTTGAATCCCATCGACTCGTACGCGCAGTTGCCGGCAAAGATCATCAGGTCGGCCCAGGAGATCTTGCGTCCGTATTTCTGCTTGATGGGCCAGAGCAATCGTCGGGCCTTGTCGAGGTTGGCGTTGTCCGGCCAACTGTTCAACGGGGCGAAGCGCTGCGTGCCGTCCGACGCGCCGCCGCGGCCGTCGGTGACGCGATACGTTCCGGCGCTGTGCCAGGCCATGCGGATGAAGAGGGGCCCGTAGTGCCCGTAGTCGGCCGGCCACCAGTCCTGCGACGTGGTCATCAGTTCCTCGATGTCCTTCTTCAAGGCATCGAGATCGAGCTTGCTGAACTCCTCGGCGTAGTTGAAATCTTCCCCCATCGGGTTGCTCAACGCCGAATTCTGATGCAGCACCCGCAGTTCCAACTGGTTCGGCCACCAGTCGCGAATCGACATGGCGTCATTGGCGGTGTATCGCGGCTCAGCCTGCTCACCCATCACCGGGCACTTAGCCTTGGCGTCGGCATGTTCATCCGATGGCGATTGGGCCCACACCGCGCCATGACCCAGCGCTGCCCCGAGGCCCAGGCATACGGCCAAGAAGCGGGCCGGACCTGCTTGATTGATGCGTTTCATTTTGTGTCGTCGGGCAGTGCCGCTCATCGTCGCGAAGTTGCTGGTGAATCCTCTGTCGTTCATGTGACCTCTCCTTGTGTTCCATCGATCCATGGTTGATCTGATTGGGCACTCACATTCCGCTGCGGTTCGGTATCCCGCTCGTTGTTTCGGTTTTTGCGCGGCACTCGGGACAGACGCCCCAGTAGATCACTTCGGCCTCGTCGATCTGGAATCCGGCGTCGGCGTCGGGGGTCAGGCAAGGGGCCTCGCCGACGGCGCAGGCGACGTCGACGGTCTTTCCACAAACGCGGCAAATCAAGTGGTGATGATTATCCCCCACGCGGTCCTCGTAGCGCGCCGGTGACCCGGCCGGCTGGATCCGCCGAATGAGCCCCTTGTCGACCAGCATCCCGAGCGTGTCGTAAACCGCCTGTCGCGAGATGGCGCCGATGTCGGCGCGCACGACCTCGGCGATAGCCTCGGCCGTCCCGTGGGGGCAGCGCGAAACCGCCCGCAGGACGGCCAGGCGCTGGGCGGTGACTTGCACGCCATGGCTGCGAAGAAGCTGGTCCGGATCACTGATCATGTGAGATGTATAGATCCAACTTCAGACTTTGTCCAGGATTTAGTACAGTACAGACGGTTGCATGCGTGGAGGCCGCGGTGCTCGCGGCCCCTGCCCTGGTGCCTGGCCCACCGACCGGTCCCCTCGGTCCAGAAAAGAAACGCTTTAAACTTATTTTTTCCAGTTAGTTACGAACGCGCCGGAGATTACGAACCCGCCCGAGGGGACTGGGTAAGTCATACCCGACCGTTGCGGGCAAGCCGCTGACCCAATGTCAGTGCGCTGAGTTGGCACCCGGTCAACCCGGCGGTTTTGCTGATCGGAGAGGATCCGTCACCACGAGGGAACGGCCACGCAACCGCCAGAATCCGGTTGGCAGATTCAGCGGCCTCTTGATAAACAAAAACGGGCCTCTCCCAATAGTGTACGGCACATCGATTGCTGGGAGCGTCCGGTGGACGCGGGGAGCGGTCCGGGCGGTGGTTGCTTCGATTCTTCGGGAGTCGTCGGGCAGTTGGGGGAAAATCTGCGCATGCGCGGCAGCCGACTTGGCGCGGGCGCGCGAAGACGGCTACGACTGCGGGGGCAGTTTTTCGATGTGGGCCAGCAACTCCTCCTCGTTGGCCCGCCCGGCGAAGCCGACGCGAAGTACGCAGAAATCCAAGAACGGACGGCCCGCGAAGGCGACTGAGCCTGCCGCATCAGGTGCATGCACTTGACTTGCGATGGCATTGACACCGAGCAGATCGGGCGCAGACCGGAGCCGTGTCTCTTGCTCGGCGTGCGTTCGACGACCGACTGCACAGGCCCTCGGAGGCACCCCACCGCCGACGCACAATCCGACGCAGTTCCAACCCCGCCGCATATCGCGTCGTAATGCCCGCTGGGGAACTGACTTGCGCCCCATGAGCCTCCGAGCCCACGGGGCCGGCGATCGCGACCTTCTGCGACAACGCGATTCAGATCGGCCCTCCGCAATGACGCCGAGTATGTCCCTGGGCATCCTGCCGCGCACGAGAATTCGCACGTTTTCTTTCTGTCCGAATGTCATCTAAAGAGCGCAGCAATCCGTCCACATATCAGAAGGCACGCTCCTCCGATCGTCCTGGTCGAGCAAGTCACTTATTGGCGTCGGCCCATTGCAGCGGCACGACATCTGAGTAAGGAGGTCAGGAAGCCATGTCCACCACGCTCCAGCGTATCATCGCATGTCAATCGCTATTCCTTCTTGCAGCGATCACGCAGGCCCAGGTGGTTGTAGTCGTCGACAATGATGACGGCTCACCTGCTTACACCGAAGTCGGAAGCTGGATAACAGGCGGATCGACCGGGTACGACGGGGGGACTTACCGTTATGGATCGGCTGGTGGAGCCAGGTCGGCCACCTGGACGGCAGCGCTCCCCGCTGCCGGCAACTACGAGGTCTTCGTCTGGTACGTGCCCGGTTCAAACCGCGCGACGTCGACCCGGTACGACATCGCTGCCAACGACGGCACTCACACCGTTTACGTGGACCAGACCGGCGGAGGCCTCACCTGGGAGACCCTGGGGACGTACACTTTTAGCGCTGGTAACAACTCGATCACGCTGAATGGAGCGGGGAGTTCAGGCGGTACGATGATCGCTGACGCCGTTCGTTTTGGAGGGGAGAGCGGAGATGATTGCACCGTCGACTCCACCAACGAAGTCAGACCCAACGTTTATCACACGGCGTACACGTGCTCCGCACCGCGCGCCATTCATGTGCTCGAGTTTGACTTGGCCGATCCGCGCTACACGATGGACATGGGCTTCGCCCATGGCAAGCGCAATTACAGTTCGAATGAGACCATCAGCCAGATCGCAGACCGCTATGATACAACAGGGAACGACGTCGTTGGCGCCATCAACGCGTCCTATTCAGAGCCGGGCTTGAGCATCCTGGGAATGCTCGGAACCGGAGGGAATCTGATCAGCACCCGCGATGACACCTGGTGGGATCAGCAGACGTACATGCTCCAGCAATCCGGCGCTGGCTGGGCAGGCTCGGATCTCGACAGCGCCAACATGGTGGCGACGTTTGAAGATACAACCTCAGTCCAGATCGACATTCTGGACCTTCCCTGCTCGGCCAATTCCGTCAATCTCTACACGCCGGACTGGGATTCATCCACCCGATCAACGAGCCAGGGTGTTGAGGTTATCGTGGAGGATGTCAACTACCCGTTGCGTCCGAACAAGCAATTGGTCGGCACTATTACTGCGGTTTACACCGGATCGGCATCGCTCAACAACTCCATCCCGGCTGACGGCTTCGTGCTGGCGGCCTGTGCGGGCGCCGAGTCGGAGATTCTCGCACATGCCACGGTGGGTGAACAGCTTTCGATTCAGTTTGAAATGTCGCCACTTGCGTTGGCGAACATGAAGACGCTGTGTACGGGCAACGCTTGGATGGTCAAGGACGGCGCACGTTTCCACGGTGGTGGCCCCGAACGTCACCCGCGCACGGTGCTTGCTTGGAGTGGTACGCGACATTGGTTCGTCACAATTGACGGACGCCAGCCCGGGTACAGCATTGGCGCAAGCGTGGAGGAAATGCAGGATTTCCTAATCGATACGCTTCATGTGGAAAATGCAATAAACCTGGACGGTGGTGGATCCACCACCATGGTTGTTGACGGGAGCGTGGTCAACTGTCCGTCCGACGGTGCGACGGCGCCGTGCACGGGAACGGAACGGCCGTTGCCGAACGCGCTGCTCCTCGTGGAGAATAACGCGACAGAGCCGGAGCTTCCTCTGGCCGACGATTTTGACTCGACGGGTCGGGCATTGCCTTGGGATGACAAGTTCACATTCAACCCGGTCCTTCCCCTTGCCCCCGCCGCTCCCGGCAGCGAGGGCTACGTTCTTGCGGTGCGCAACCCCGTCGGCGGGTTCGAGTCCGTATCCATCGGGGCACGCACTGCCACCGACTACAGCGTGGAAGCGTGGATCTACTGCAACTACCGCCCGGGCCTCTCCGGCGACGGTTACGACCGCGTGGGGATCTTCGCGCGTGACGACGGAAACGCAAACTTCGATTCGATGACCGTTGGCGGCGGTAACTGCTATATGCTGACTTTTGATTCTCACGATGGTCGAATCCGAGCAGCAGTGGTGCAAGATGGCACAGTGACTGACTTCCTGGCCAGTTCGCCGTTGCTGGCGCCATCGTCCGCGTGGCGACAACTCCGCATCACCTGTGCAGGCGACTTGATTCGGTATTTTGTGGATGGCGCGGAGATCGCCAGCGTGATTGACACGACCCGTACCCACGGTCGGTGTGGCATCGGTTATCACGAGTATTTCGCCACCAACAGCAATGCCCTGGCAGCATACGTCGACGGGTTTTCAATGTGGGATTTCTCATTCGATATCGATGGCGACAGCGATCTCGATTTGATTGACTACGCGGCATTTGCCGACTGCATCGACGGCCCGCAAGCGAGTTATCCGCCCGGTGACAAGTGCCGATTCTCTGATGGCGACGGCGATGGAGACGTGGATCTCGCCGATTTTTCGACCTTGTTGAGAATGTATACAGGTGCCCCCTGAGTGTGGCGCTCAGACTCACCGCGACGGATTCGCTTGAGCTGCTCCTCGGCGTCCTGTTTGATCTCGCTGGCGGCCTGCTCGTCATCGGTGCCGAGGGCTTTGATGTAGGTTTGCCCTTCCGTTTTGAGCCTCCTCAGCAGAATTCGTGGTAGCGTGTTGGCTCGCCCCGGCCCTCGGCCAGACGCGGCGCGACGCGGCCGATGACCTGCCGGACGTCCGCTGCCACACGGCTGGCGGCCAGCCCCTGGCGTTGCTGGACCTCGCCTTCGCGGCCGACGGCCCGCCCGTCCCCCTCGCGACCGTCGAGCGATCACGGAGCAGACGGAAGCTCATGCAACCGAAAGCACACGCGAGTGGCTTGTCAGGTTGGGCACAAAGAGCAACGCAAGTTCAAGCAGAAAGTAAGCCCCTTTTTCTGATGAGCCCCTTTTTCTGAGGCACGGGTATGTCGAGAGGGTGGGTATGTTTATCGGGGAAAAACGTCCACGGGTTTGAATGCGCACGCTCCTCGGGGCGGGGAGGGCGCCTGGGCAGCATGCGCAGAGCGGGTCATGGCAGGTTCAAGGTGTAGCGATGCTCTCCTGCCTTGACCTCTTCGGGCGGTCGCCCGTACGACGTCCGGTTCCGGGTCGTGCACCGGCATGACGCCCGCGGGGGCGCGGGGTCAGCACCATCGGTCAAGAGCGCGGGATCGGGGCTGTCGGTGGGGCTCACCCCAATCTTGACCCGCTTTTCAGGGATTGCAGGCGGGGCGGGTTGCGGCGAGGGCGGCGCAGGCGGCATCCCAGTCTACGTCGCAGCAGTAGGCGTCGGCGGTGCAGACGTCGGCGCAGCAGGTGGGCTCGTTGCAGCCAGGGGCGTCGTGGGCAGCCTGGCATTCGCCGGCGGCGGGGGTGCATGCGGCGAAGCCCGGGGTTTCGGCGCAGGTGATGGAGAGCAGGCCGGGCCCGGGGTCGAACCGCGAGCCAACGCGCAGGGTGTAGGATTCGCCGGCGGTTGCGGGAAAGGACACGCGTGACTGGGTGCCGGTGCCGCAGCCGTCGTCGTTACAAGCGATGGGGGAAACAGCGGCGGGAACCTCCGCGTCGTTGCCGTCGATGGAGGGCGCAGCGGTATTGTTCGTGTCGTCGCCTGCGGTGGGGGCCGCGGCGAGGCGCGTATGGTCGTCGGTGGAGGCGGCGGCGGGGCCCGGGAGATAGTGGTTGGTGACGGCAGGGCCGGGGTCATCGGTGCGGAACGAAGCGGAGGGGCAGCCGTTGGTGTTGAAGACCTCGATGACGGTGTCGAAGGAGCTGCCGCAGAGGCTGGCGGTGACGTGGCCGGTGCAGGTGGCGGTGTAGGTGTACCAGAGGTCGTGGGCAATCGGGGCGCAGGCGCCGGGAGCGCCTTCGGTGGCGGCGACGAAGGTGCTGAAGGGCGTGTGGCCGTCGGTAACGGGCAGCGCAGCGGCGCAGGTGCTGTGGGCGGCGACGTGTTGGCAGGTGGTGGTGCAGAGTCCGTCCACGGGCGGGTCGCACTGTTCGCCGAATTCGATAAGGCCGTTGCCGCACTCGGCGCAGGGGACGCCGAAGATGCGGGCGAGGCGCTGGAAGTCGGCGAGGTCGATATCGTGGTCGGCGTCGGCGTCGAAGACGTCGAGGCAGCTCCAGTGGGTGGCGGGCAGGGCCGGGTCGGGCGTGTCGCCCGGGCCGGCGAGACAATCAGCGAACTGGGCGAGGTCCGCGAGGGTGATGGTATCGTCGAGGTCGAAATCGCCCGGGCACGGGCGGGCCTGGGCGGCAGCAGCCGATGCGGCGAGCAGGATGGCGTTCAACGCGAGGGTGTGGCGGATCGCGCGGGTACGTTGCGGGGCGAGGGCAGCGGCCGGGTGGTTGCTTAGCACTTGGGTTGTCTCCGAGTCGAGGGAGGCGGCGCGTTGGGGGCCATCGTTCGAATGCGGGGAATGTGAATGCCGGGCGGCCATCGCCTAGTTTTCTCCGATGCCGTGGGGATTGTAGGGCGAGACGCGGACACGGGGTTCGTAGCGGGTGGGGAGCTTGGTGTCCCAAGACGGCATGTACGCCGTCGGCCGTACCGAATCGGCGTGGAAATCCGCGTAGAGGACGTTGAGGCGCCCGCCGGGGTGAAGGTTGCCCGCGGCCATGGGCTCGTAGTTGGCCAGTTGAAAATTCTCCAGGTTGGGGCCGGCGTACTGCTGGAGCGTGGGGGTCGGTGTTGCGCTGTATACCAAGTTCAATTGCCAGATGGGAACGGCGACGTTTTTGGCCATGCCGCGGTCGAAGAGCAGGCCGGCCGTGGCGGGGTCGAAGACCTGGTCCAGGCGACCCTCCAGCCTGTTTCCGTAATCCCGATCGCCGCACGAACTGGCTGGATGATATGAATGCTCCCCCAAGCATTCGTGGACCATGCCATTGGTGTTGACCGCTCGCCAGCACGCTGGCGTACCGGAGAGGTTGGTGCCGGTGACATCCTCATTGATGGCGTAGCTCATGCGGCCCCAGTACTGCAATCCAGAGCTGGGGGGCGTGGGATCGTCGGGATCGCCGTCGCCGATGAGTCCGCCCTCCCGGGGGTACCAGGGTGACGCGAGGCGGACGACGTCGGCCGGGCAGGTCATTTCGGGAAAGTCGTCGGCCATGAACTGTTCTTTGCTGATGGCTTCGTCGATGTCCCGGGCGCGTACGCCCCAGTCCCAGTTGAAGTTATAGGGCTTGCCGCTGGCTTGGCCGAGGGCCACCGGCCACGCGAGCAATTCTCCACCGCCGTAGGCGTACCTGGTCTGGTTCGGGTCGACTTGGGCGGTGGCCTCGGCGGTTGCGGTCAACTGGAGATAACCGTTGTACTGATTGGCGTGAACGATGCTGGCCTGGCCTAAGTCGTGGAGGTGAGAGAGGCAGGTCAGCCAACGGTCGGATTCGCGGACGTTGCGCGGGGCGGCGAGGGCGATCGAGACGACGAAAGCGAGGGCCGCGACGACGGCGAGGGTTTCGACGAGGGTGAGGGCGTGGCGGCGGTTTTTTCCGGACATGGGTTGCTCCTGCGCGGGTCACAGTTGCGGCTGACCTTGAGTATAAGGGCTTTTTGTTGGTTTCCCAAGACTGGCTTTTGGGGCGATTGCGGCTCGGTCTGGACCGGCGTGGTCTGGGCCAGCGTGGCCTGGGCAGAGGGGAGCGCTTGGCGTCAGCGTGCCCTCTCAGGGGTCGTGCGTTTGGCGCGGAGCGGTGTTTGTCGCGTCTGATGATCTCGCCACCCGCGTTGGTCGGGGGGCTGGCCGTGGGATGCGCGCGGGTGAATGGGTCGGGCTGGGACAGCGGGGGTCGGGCGCGGGTCAGGCGGTCTATCTGGGGGAGAGGGGAAAGGCTGGTAACGTCGTGCGCGGGGCGGTAGACTGGGGGGCCGCTGCGTCACCGATTTCCCGCCACCGCGCCTGCCCGGCAGGGGGACGCGAAATCGGCGACTCTCCCCGTTGTGCTTACACAGCGACTACATCCATCGACCTGCAATCGGGAGCAGACCCATGAAGGCATTCCTACCGGCCGGCGACCTGGCAAAATCCACTCGCATACACCGCGGGCATCGACGCGTCGTTGCGGTGCTGGCGGGCGTTGCAGCCATGGCGGTTTCCGCGGCACCCGCTCGGGGGCAGTACCAGGAGGACATCGGCCGGTGGACCGCGCAGGACGCGCTCGACCCGCCGCCAGCCGGCGCGATCCTCTTCGTCGGCAGCTCGAGCATCCGCCGCTGGGAGCCGTTGACCTTGGATTTCGCCGACTACCACGTGCTCCAGCGCGGGTTCGGCGGGGCGACCTTCGACAACGTCAACGCCTACGTGAACGCGATCGTGCTGCCTTATAACCCGCGGGCGATCGTGGTGTGGGCGGGCACGAACGACCTGGCCTCGGGCAGCAACGGGGCGGAGGTCTACGTGGACTTCCGTGCGTTCGTCGCGGCCGTCCATGCCGCGCAGCCCGCGGTGGACATCTTCTACCTCGGGATCATGCCCACCCCCGGGCGGTGGGCGAACGAGCCGGAGGAGAGTTTCGCGAACGGCGCGATCGCGACCAACGCCGCGGGCGACGACCGGCTGCACTACGTTGATTTGCCGGCGGCGTTTTTCGCGTTGAATCCGCCTTACGACCCGGCGTTTACGGCGATGTTTGTGGACAGCATCCATCTCAACCGGGCCGGGTACGCCCTGTGGACGAGCATCATTCGTCCGGAGCTCGAAGCTGTGGTTTCCCCAAACAAGGACTACGTCCCCAACCCGCTGACCCCGCCGCCGGGCGGCAGCGTGTTGATGGACTTCGGCCCGAATAATCCGGAAGACGGCGACCATACCGTCGGTCCGGATGCGCGCGGAAACTACTGGAACAACTGGCATCCGGCGGTCGGCGAGGTGGCGATCAACGCGGGCGAACACCTGGCGGGGCTGGTGGACACCAACGGCGCCCCGACGGGGTTGAAGCTGACCATTACCGCCGGCTTTTCGTCGAACGGCAAGCTGAACGGCGGCCTGCTCGCGCCCAGTCCGGCGCTGCTGGGCAACCTGGCCGTCGGCACGGCCACGCAGGACTACGTCTTCAGCACGGGCGACGGCTTGCAGGGGGGCGGGGACGACGACCGGGCGGGCGGATTCATGCTCAGCGGGCTGGACCCGCAGCGGGCGTATGATTTCGCGTTTTTCGGTTCGCGCAATAACGGCGAGACCCGCCGCACGGAATACCTGGTCATCGGCGCGAATAGCCGGGTAGTGACCTTGGTGACGTCGGGCGTGAACATCGGCAGCGACGGGATGTATGACGGCAACGACGACGAGATCGCCCGGGTGTACGGGGTTCGACCCGACGCGTTCGGGCAGGTCTTCGTCGACCTCACGTTGCGTGAGGGCTCGTACGCGTACCTCAACGCCATGGAGATGACGGTGTCCGAAGCGCGCTGGGGCGACGCGGACTACGACGGGGACGTGGACGTGGACGACCTGGACGCGTTCATCGGCTGCTGCACCGGCCCAGGGTTGGCGTCGGATGACGCCGATTGCCGCCTCACGTTCGATGTTGACGGCGACGGTCGTTTGGACCTGCGGGATTTCGCAGCGTTCCAAGCCGCCTTCGACGGCCTGTGAGACCGGGGGATTGCGGGCGTGCGACGACATCGACTGGACAACGGTGAAGCTGACGCGTTTCGCCGGTTTCACGCCTTGGCGGTCATGCGGCCTTTGAACGCCGCAATCATCTTCTCCACGGAAAGCCCCATCTGGTAGACCGTGCTGAAGCCCATGCCGGCGACCATTTCGTTCTGCATGTAGGATTGCGGTACGGGCGAACCCGGAATGAAGGTCACGCGCGAATCGTACTTGTAATTATCCAGGGCGGAGTCGTCGAGGACGACGTAGGGGCCCTCCTCCACGTGGGCCTCGAAGTCGGGATCCTCCGCGGCGCCGAACATGAACGTCGGCTTGCCGCGCAGGCCGAACAGCTTCCACAGCCCGTTCTTGTGCCAGCCATCGGCGATGGTTTTCCAGTGGCCGAGCGTACCCTCGATGGTGACGCCTTCCCCGACGATCACGCGGCAGGGAAAACGGTGGACGGACGGGTCGGCCGGGGTCACCCGGCGGTGTGCGGACTCGAAGCTGGCCCCCACTAGGTCGATGTCTTCGACGTCGTTGGTGCCGACATCGAGGGCGGCGGCCTCGTTGGCCATGCGGATGTTGCGATGATCGAGGCCGAAGAGCCGGGCGAGGGTGACATCGGTCGCCACCGGGTCGGGGGAAGCCATGACCCAGCCCCACCAGAAGGCGTCGTTGCTGCCCGGTCCCTGGCCTTCGCCCGCCCAGGCGCCGTCGACCACGTTGAGGTGCGGCCGATAGCGGCGCAGCAACAGGGCCGTGCCCCGGTAGTAGGCGTCGCCCTGACGCTGGAGATAAAGGCGATAGCTCATGGGCATGACGCCGACCCAGTTCTTGCAGCAGCATGAGATGGGGTCGACGAAATGGGTTTTGGCCTTGGGGACGTTGATGATGACGTCGGCCCGTTCGAAGATTTCCGGCGCGGGCATATAGCGCAGCGGCCCGGCGTCTTCCCCGAAGTCGTACACCCCGTGGGCGATCTCGTCGAGGTAGATCAGGTGGGCGCGGGTATCGCCGACGCCGGCGACCATGCCGGTGCGCGACATGACGCTGCGGCTGCGCTGGGCGTGCCCCGCAGCCTCGGCCACCCAGACCTCGCGGGCCCCGGCCTCCTGCGCCAGCGAGGTCAGCACCCGGATCAACTCGGGCGACGTCGTCGACCCTGACCTGTGCGGCATGAACAGCGTCTGATTGGGTTTTAACAACACGGTGTTGCCGGGCTTGACGAACACGCCGATGCCGCCGAAGTATTCCAGTGCGGACTCCACGGCCGTGCGCATGTCCTGCTCGTCTTCGTTTTTCTCCGGCAAGTGAGCCAGGGCGACCTGGGTTCGGTTCATGATGGTTCTCCTTAACCGACCTTGGGGCCGCCCTCCACTAACCGCTGCTCCCAGGTCACCTTGAGGCTACGCGTTGAGCATGCTGGCGACGCCGTGGCTGCGCATCTGCGGCTCGGGCCCGTGGCTCCAGCCGGGGAGGTAGCCCTCGGGAATCACCCAGGATCGCGCGCCCACCCTCGCCGTCATGTATCCACTCCTTCCGCGCTGGCCAAACCCAACGCGGCCGCCATCCGCGTTATCGTCGTTTGCCAAGAGAATAGCCGCCCGGAGTAACGGAGATGTGAAAACCGAATGAACGTTCAGAAACGCCGGGCCATGCCGCAGCGGGCGCGCTTGAATTCGCCGATGGCGGCCACTACCGTTTCTTCAAGGCACAGATTATTCAGGTTATTCAGGGCAAAAAACCCCGCTCCGGCGGATGATGCGGCCGAAAACATCCCCGGCCCCGCAGAGCAAGACCCGGCGCCGCAGAATAAAACGCAAACCAAAATCAGGAGGTTACGCAACGTGGACGGCATGTCTTCAGGTGCATCCCGGCGCCCCAACGCCGCGCCCCCCTCTGCGGGCGCCGATGTCGCTGCGCCCGACGGCCCCCGGCTGTTCGAAGCCGGCGTCCGCCAAGCCCGGACGATTCTGCACGAATGCATCACCCCGCACGGCTTCGTCGCGGCGCCGCGACACCGCTACAACTACCGGGAGATCTGGACGCGCGACGGCGTCGTCATCGGCCTGGCCGCCCTCCAGACCAGCGCACAGGTCCTGCACGACGCCCTGCGCGACACCCTCGACACCCTCGCCCGGCACGTGGGCCCGAATGGCGAAATCCCCAGCCGCGTCGATCCCGAAAGCGGCCAGGTCAGTCTCGGCCACAGCGTCGGCCGAGTCGATTCCGACCTCTGGTTCATCATCGGCTGCCACGAATACTGGTCCGCGACGGGCGACGACGACTTCCTCAAGCGCATGGCCCCCGTCTGCGATCGCGTCCGCACCCTGCTGCACATCTGGGAGTTCAACGACCGCGGGCTGGTGTACATCCCGCAGACCGGCGACTGGGCCGACGAGTTCATCCACGCCGGGTACGTGCTCCACGATCAGGTGCTGTACTACTACGCCCAGCGCGCCCTCCAGCGCATGTACGCCGCCGTCGGCGACGACCGCGCCGAGGACCTCGCCCGGCGCAGCACGCGCCTGGCCGATCTTATTCGCGCCAACTACTGGCTCGATCCCGATCAGGACCCGCCCGAGGCGGTCTACGATCGCAACGTCTACGAGACCGCGCGCAAACGGCTCGGCGGACGGCAAGTCGGGCACTGGCTGTCGTCGTTTGCGCCGTACGGATACACCTATCACTTCGACGCGCTGGCCAACGTGCTCGTGTCGCTGGTGGGGCTGGCCGACGCACAGCGCACGGCCGCCGTCGACGCGTACATCGCCCGCGAGATCGCCGAGACCTGCGCCGGGCTTCTGCCGGCGTTCTGGCCGGTGGTCACCCCGGACGAGCCGGACTGGGATGAACTGCTCGCCGAGTATGCGTACACGTTTCGCAACCAGCCCTATCACTACCAGAACGGCGGGCTGTGGCCCATGGTTACGGGTTTCTACGTAGCCGACCTCGCCCGCCGGGGCGAGCGGGACCGGGCCCAGCGCTATCTCGCGGGCATCCATCGGGCCAACTGGCGCTCCAACTCCGACGCCCCCTGGGGATTCTCCGAGTACCTGACCGGCGATACCGCCGAACCCGGCGGCGTCCAGCACCTCGGGTGGAGTGCGGCCGGCACGCTCATCGGGCATTACGCCCTCCAAGGCCGCCCGCCCCTCCAGGCGGCGCAGTAGGCCTCCACAGACGCGACAGTCCCGTTGGCCCTCGGCGAAACCGGCATCTTTGAATCCCAACAAATCCGCTCGCCCAAGTGGGCCGGAGTGGCGTTGCCCCCTGACGCTGGTCGACCTAAGTGCCGATATACTAATCAGTTATGATAGCTGACACGCCACACGGGTCGCCGGCCGGGTCGCGGGATACGTGTTAACCCGGATATTGACTTGCGGGGCGCGGGTGGGGTAGACTCGCGGGCTGGAGGGAGTGCCACGAGAGAGAGTGCATCTCCCAGCTTACACATCACGCAGCAGAGAGAGAGGAGGGCAATCATGATTGTGCGCCGTAAGCGGTGGTGCGCCGGGGTGGCGTGCGCCTGTACCGCGTTTCTCGGTGGGTCGACCTTGTTGGCCGATGCCACCATCACCCGCGACGACCGTTTCCTGGAGACCTCGGCGTCCGTGACCGATTTCGGCGGCACCGTCGATGGACCGTTCACCTCATTGACGCCGATGGACGTCTCCGGTTTCGCCGGCGCGTTCAACCAGTCGATCGGGTACGACCTACTCTCGCCGGCCGCGGCGGCGGAAGCGGACAGCCTGGCGGACCAGGTTTCCACGCTGGACGGAACAACCACGTTCAGTTCCATCACGGCCACGGGCAATGCCAACGTCGACGGCAATACGGAGTTCGACGCGATCTCCTCGCAGGCCTTCGCGGAGAGCAACTTCGAGTTCGACTTCGAGATCCTGGTGGCCCACGATTTCACCCTGACCGGGGCCTTGAACACGCGAAGTAGCGGTACGACCGTGCGGGCGAAGCTCTTCACGGTCGGCGGCGGCACCGAGTACTACTCGTTGACCGCCGAGGGCACGATTGACGGGATGGGCACGCTGCCGGCGGGCGAGTACACCCTGCAGTTGCTGGCCCGCTCGAACCGCGCTGTGGCTGACGGCACCATCTACAATTCGGATGCGTCGTACGACAACGTGGTGCTCACGCTCGTGGCGATTCCGGAGCCGGCGACGCTGGCGTTGCTCGGCCTGGGCGGGCTGGTGATGGTCCGTTCGCGCCGCAGTTAGGGACATTCCCCCCATCGATTGATTGCAGCAGGCAGATCATCGGGGTCGAGAGTCGATGGCACATCGGCTTTCGGCCCCGTTTGTGATCTGCGGGCCGGCGCGTAGTGCCTCAGCCGCGTTCCCAGGGGACAATGAGGTCCCGCCGGGTGCGGGGCGTGCCGCACTCGGGGCATCGGCCGCTGGTGTTGCCGGTGAGATTGTAGCCGCAGGCGGTGCAGACCTTGCCGTCGTCGATGACGTCCTCCCAGCGGAGATGGCGATAGAGCCAGGCCGCGACGAGCGCGGGCGCGAGGAGAACGACCCCCCTACCACTACGATGATGATCTGGCCGGTGACGCCGAGCGATTCCAGTACCGGGGTGCAGATCCCCCCGATGCTGATGCCGAGCATCAGGAGCGGGAGGTAGGTAGCGCAGGCGACGGCGAGCGCGGTGCGAACGGGAAAGCGTTCGCTACGGCGGGGGAGAGTTAGGGGGTCAGGGAGAGTTAGGGGGTCAGGCTTACTTATTGGCAAAGGGAGAGTTAGGGGGGGAGAGTTAGGGGGTCAGG
>NPIG01000469.1_pt1 | contig 32201 bp, 30 predicted proteins | sample 8637441 | NCBI WGS metagenome assembly NPIG01 (sample SAMN07420675, study PRJNA396082) | bioreactor metagenome | isolation source: sample BR6 brine-fed electro-methanogenic bioreactor BR | place: Japan: Kochi | collected 2016-06-14
GCGCGATGGCCGGGCACGACCCCAAGGATTCGACCAGCGCCGATCTGCCGGTGCCGGATTTCGAGGCGCTGCTGACCGGCGACATCAAGGGCAAGAAGATCGGTATCCCGAAGGAATACCGCATGGACGGCATGCCCGAAGAGATCGAGAAGCTGTGGGCCGACGGCGCCGCGATGCTGCGCGATGCCGGCGCCGAGATCGTCGATATCTCGCTGCCGCATACCAAATACGCGCTGCCCGCCTATTACGTGNNNNCCGAGGCGTCGTCGAACCTGGCGCGCTACGATGGCGTGCGCTACGGCCATCGGGCGAAGCTGGCGCAGGGCGACGGCATCACCGAGATGTACGAGAAGACCCGCGCCGAGGGCTTTGGCCACGAGGTGCAGCGCCGGGTGATGGTCGGCACCTATGTGCTGTCGGCGGGCTTCTACGACGCCTATTACAACCGCGCGCGCAAGGTCCGCACCCTGATCAAGAAGGACTTCGAGGATGCCTTTGCCGCCGGTGTCGACGCGATCCTGACCCCGGCGACGCCTTCGGCGGCCTTCGGGCTGGGCGAGATGGCGGAGACCGACCCGGTGCAGATGTACCTCAACGACGTGTTCACCGTCACCGTCAACCTGGCCGGGCTGCCCGGTATCGCGCTGCCCGCGGGGCTGGACAAGCAGGGGCTGCCGCTGGGGCTGCAGCTGATCGGGCGGCCCTGGGAAGAGGGCGATCTGCTGAACACCGCCTATGCGCTGGAGCAGGCGGCCGGGTTTGTGGCCAAACCGGACAAATGGTGGTAAGACGCGGGTCAACAAGACCAAGAACGGCAGGACGGCAGCCATGCGTTTTCTCCATGCGGCCCTTTTACTGGGCGGTTTGACGGCTTGTGCCCCGGCGATCCCGGACAGCGGCGCCGGGGTCGGTTTCGACAATTCCCCCGCAGCGCAACGCGCCCGCGAGGCGCAGTTGAGCGGCAGCGCGCCGACGGCGCCCGGCCTGGCGCCACCGATGGCGGTCTCCTCCGAGCCGCTCTCGGCCGCCGGCACGGTTCCGGACCAGGTGCCGGTGCCACAGGCGCAGGTCCAGACCGCGTCGTCGTCGCAAGGCATGACCGGCGGCGGCGATGACGTTGCCACCCGCGGCGACAGCGCCGCGGATATCGCCGCCGAAACCGCCGCCGCCCTGGCCGCGGCGCAGGCCAATTCGGGGCAGATGCCGGTGCAGGCCAGCCCGTCGAACCCGGCGCCCGCGATCGTCAACAACCCTGGCATCTCGGACGAGAACGACTTCCAGGCGGTCTCGGACCGCGAAAGCATCGAAAGCGATGCCGAGCGCATCGCGCGCAACCGCCAGCTCTACAAGGAGGTCGAGCCGACGGCGGTGCCGCGCCGCCCCGGCGACCAGCAGCCCAATATCGTGCAATACGCGCTGCAGACCAACAACCCGGTGGGCACCCAGTTGTATTCCCGCGGCGGGCTGCACCTGAAGGGGCGGACGGCGCGAAACTGCGCCAAATACGGCTCCTCCGACCTGGCGCAGATCGATTTCCTCTCCAAGGGCGGGCCAAAGCGCGACCGGATGGGGCTGGACCCGGACGGCGACGGCTATGCCTGCGGCTGGGATCCCGCGCCGTTCCGGCAGGCGGTGCAGAACTGATCCGGTGACGCCGCGCTGGCACCTGTCGCCCAATTTCGGCCCTCGCCGCGACGGGCTGCGCCCGATGCTGGTGGTGCTGCACTATACCGCGATGGCGGGCGCCCGCGCGGCGCTCGACCGGCTTTGCGATCCGGCGGCCGAGGTCTCGGCCCATTACCTGATCGGCGCCGATGGCACCGTCTGGCAGATGGTGCGCGAAGAGGACCGCGCCTGGCATGCCGGTGCCGGGGCCTGGGCCGGGCAGGAGGACATCAATTCCCGCTCCATCGGGGTCGAGCTGGACAATCTCGGCACCCACCCGTTTTCCGAGCCGCAGATGGCGGCGCTGGAGGCGCTGTTGCCCGGCATCATGGCGCGCTGGGGCATTGGGCCTGCGGGCGTGATCGGACATTCCGACATGGCGCCGGGGCGCAAATGCGATCCCGGTCCGCGCTTCGACTGGGCCCGGCTGGCGCGCCAGGGGCTGGCTCTGGCCCATGCGCCGGGGCAGGGCGGCGCGGTGGCGCCGGAGGGCTTCCGGGCGCTGGCTGCGAGGGCGGGCTATCCCTGCGATGCGGCGGAGGCGGATCTGCTGGCGGCGGTACGCCATCGCGTCCGGCCCTGGGGCCGGGGGCCGTTGTGTCAGGGCGACATGGACGCGCTGGCGGGGCTTGTGGCGGCGCGTGAAGCCGTCGTCGCCTGAGGGCGCCGGGAGACTCATTGAACACACGCCCCGTCCGGCGTTTGCGCCGGGCAGCGCCCGCCCCGCCCCCAAGGCGGGCGCTTCCGCACCCGCCCGGGCCGGGCGCTGCCCTATACGCCCTTGAGCACCGGTTTCGCCCTGGCCCATTGACGCCGCACCCCCCGAACCCCTATCTCCCCCTTGCGCGGAGGGCCGGATGGCCGCGGCGGCCTTCGGGCGGTCGAGGAAAGTCCGGACTCCCTGAAGCAACGGTGCCGGGTAACGCCCGGGCGGGGCAACCCGACGGAAAGCGCCACAGAAATGAAACCGCCATGCCCCGGCATGGTAAGGATGAAACGGTGGGGTAAGAGCCCACCGCGCCCCTGGCAACAGGGGCGGCACGGCAAGCCCCACTGGGAGCAATGCCAAATAGGACCCCCGCGCGGGCCGGTCCCCGCAAGGGGAAACCGCCGCTAGGCCCGCTTCAGCCGAGAGGGGTCGGGTTGGCAGCACGAGGCGCGGCGCGAGCCGCGTCCCAGATGAATGGTCATCGACGGGGGCGACCCCGGAACAAAATCCGGCTTATAGGCCTTCCGCGCATATCTCATTTTCACCGGCGGGGCTGCGGGTCGTGTCGACCAGCACCGCACGGGCCATATGCTGCATCGCCGCGATGCAGCGGGCCTGGTCCCAGCCGCAGTCGCGCCGCAACCGCGACCAGGTTTCGACCGACAGCAGCGCCCAAAGCAAATCTGTGGCCTCCGCCTCGGAAAACGGCCGGGCCAGGCATTGCGCGCGCCGCAGCGCCGCCACCGCCGCCGCGCAGCCGTGGCGCAGCGCCTGCATCCGGTCGTCATAGGCCGCCCGCGCCGCGCTGTCGGTCTCTTTCATCGCGTCCAGCGCCCGGATCACGCCCTGAATTTCCGGCAGGTGCCCGCCCCAGGCCGCGATAAATGCCGCCAGCCGGGCCGGCCCGGTCGCCGCCCGGCTTTCGGCAAGGCGGGCGTCGATTCCCTTGATCTGGTCCACATGGCGGGTGGTCGCCACCAGCAGCACGGCCCGGCTTGGAAAATGCAGGTACAGCGATTGCCGGCTGATCCCGGCGGCCCTGGCGATGTCGGACATGCGCACGCCGCGCGCCGGGTCTGCCTCCAGCAGCGCCCAGGCGGCGTCGAGGATGCGATTGCGCGTATTTCGATTTTATCTTGACATGGCGTCAAGGTATTCCTAATTGACATGGAGTCAACTAGACGCGGTGTAAATGTCCCTCGACCCCAAGGATTGGAGATTGTTATGAAGATCGTCATTTTTGGCGCCACCGGCACCATCGGCCGACTCGCGGTCAAGCGCATGATCGAAGACGGGCACCAGGTCACCGCCTTTGCCCGGCATCCCGAAAAGCTTGCCCTGCGGCATGAAGACCTGAGGCTCTGGCCCGGCGATGCCACCGACCGCGAGGCGGTTTTTGCCGCCGTGCAGGGGCAGGACGCGGCGGTGATCACCATCGGCGCCGGCATGTCGCGCAAGGGCACCGTGCGCTCGGACACCACCATGAACGTGATCCAGGCGATGCAGGCCCATGGCGTGCGCCGGCTGATCTGCCAGTCGACGCTGGGCGCGCATGAAAGCTGGAGCAACCTGAACTTCTTCTGGAAACGGATCATGTTCGGCGTGCTGCTGGCGCCGGTGTTCCGCGATCACGAATTGCAGGAATCACTGGTCCGCGCCAGCGGGCTGGACTGGACCATCGTGCGCCCCAGCGCCTTTACCGACACCCCCGTGCCCGGCGCGTTCAAAGAGGCGGTCCGACCCGGCGACCGCGCCCTGCGCCTGAAAATTCCGCGTGCCGAGGTGGCCGATTTCCTGCGCGGCCAGCTGTGCGACTCGCGCTATATGCGGCGGGCGGTGGGGATTTCCTACTGAACCGGGCCTGTCCCGGGCGGATCTGCCGCCCGGGCCCGCGAAAACCCGGTTGACTCGCCGCCAGCCATCGGTAAAAGGCAGGCTTCATGAGAATTTCACGGGCGCGGCTGTGCCCGGCGCAGGAGAGACCCAATGGCGAAGCCGACGACCATCAAAATCCGCCTGAACTCGACCGCAGGCACCGGCCACTTCTATGTGACCAAGAAAAACGCCCGCACCATGACCGAGAAGATGGTGGTACGCAAATACGACCCGGTGGCCCGTAAGCACGTGGAGTACAAGGAAGGCAAGATCAAGTAAGCCGACCTTTCACCGAGCGAGTTGCAAGGGGTCACGCGATGGCGTGGCCCCTTTCTTTTTTTGGTAAGATGATGGATTTCACGCTCAGACACGGCTCGGTCGATGACCTGGTGGCGAGCGAGGCGTTTCCGGCCCGCATCCACCCGGCGTTCCTGGCGCCTGGCGTCCGGTTCCCGGCGGTCGGCATGGTGCAGGATTCGTGATCCGGGACGCGGGCGCTTGTCACGCGGCGCGGTTTCGAACTAGCTTGGGCGAAGGACCAACCGCGGCTATGACCTTGCCATGAAACGCCTTCTCGCCTCAGCCTGCCTGATCTGCACCGCACTGACGGGGTGCACCGGACTGAATTATCAGCGCGGCATCGGCTTCACCGGCCTGGACGGAGAGCCGACAGCGGCGCCTGTGACCCGGGGGCAAGAGGTGGGGTATATCCAGGGGCCGATCGCGGCGCTGGCGGCCTTGCCGCCGCAACGCCTGCGCGTCGAAGGGGGCGAGCCGGGCGCGCTGGCCGCGGCGGCGATTGCCCATGGCGGGCAAGGCCCCGCCGACGCGGTTCCGGCGCGGCTGCGCGGCGTGCCGGTGATGCTCAGCACGGTCGAGGTGAACGGCGGGCTTTATGCCGTTCTGCGCCTGCCACAGGGGCGGCGCGGCCATCTGGATGCGGGGGCGGGGGCGGCGTTTGCCGCCGCGGTGCCGCGCCTGACCGGTTGCCTGGCCGCGGGCCCGGCTTACGGCGGCGACCGCGCTGCACTGCGCGCCGGGCTGGCGGTGCCGATGAATTGCCGCTGACCGCGCCGACCGGACCGCTGTCCAACCCGCCAGGCAAAAGAAAAGGGCCGGTCGTACAGACCGGCCCCTGAAACGTACAGTTCTGACTGCGCTTACTCGCGGTTGCCCAAGAGCTGCAGCAGGAACATGAACATGTTGATGAAGTCCAGGTACAGGCTCAGCGCGCCCATGATGGCGGCCTTGCCCAGCCATTCGCTGTCGCCGGTATGGGCGTGCTGCAGATAGGTGTTCTTGATGTTCTGGGTGTCATAGGCGGTCAGGCCCGCAAAGATCAGAACACCCAGGATCGAGATCGCGAACATGATCGCCGGGCTCCCGAGGAAGATGTTGATGATCGACGCCACGATCAGGCCGATCACCCCCATGATCAGGAACGCGCCCCAGCCCGAGATGTCCTTCTTGGTGGTGTAGCCCCACAGGCTGAGACCCGCGAAGGCAATCGAGGTCACCAGGAACACCTGCGCGATGGAAAAGCCGGTGAAGGCGACAAAGATCCAGCTCAGGCTCAGGCCCATCACCGCGGCGAACACGTAGAAGAACAACTGCGCGCCGGCCGCCGACAGACGGTTCAGCGCCGCGCCGAAGGCGAACACCATGATCAGCGGCGCGAACATGACGATCCAGCCCAGGATGTTGGGTTGCAGGGTCATCGGATCGCGGAACACGCCGAGCAGTTGCGGGCTGGTGCCCACGGCCCAGGCCACAAGGAAGGTCAGCAGCATGCCTACGGACATGGTGCCGTAGACCTTGTTCATATGGGCGCGGAGGCCCGCGTCAATCTCGGCGCTGCGGGCGCCGGCAGCCGTCCGGATTGTGTCGAATTCAGCCATTCATGGTCTCCATTAAAGCCGGTTGAGCCACCCGCAGCCGCGGATGGCGCTCGGTTCTAAATATTGGAGAAAGGCGCATCTTTTTCAAGGAGATCTGGAACGATTTCGACAGGTGGGGTCGGCAAGAAAAAGGGCCGCGCATCTTTTGGGATGGCGGCCAGTCCTTCGGGGAAGGGAAGGGGAGTTGTGCATTTAGCGGCGCCAGCTTTCCGGGGCGTCCCAGAATGCGCGGCGGGCTTCGGCCTCGGCTTCGGTGCGGGTAACGCCGATATCCTCCAGCGCGCGGTCATCGAGGGCTTTCAGCGCCCGGCGTTGACGCCGAACCCCGGCCAGACGGATCAGGCCGGTCAGGAGGGAGGGGCGGGCGGTTCGGACCCGATGGGCGGATGTCGTAAAGGTCATTGTCTTGTCCTTTCCGTGTTCGTGATGAGATTTGGGCCTTTGATCAATTTCCTTGATTTATATGGGGGAGTGTGATTCATTTTGGAAACGAATGTTTTTGATCCCATGCATCAAGGTCCGTGATCATGCGAAATCTCGACATCACCACGCTGCGCTCCTTCGTTGCGGTCGCCGACACCGGCGGCGTGACGCGGGCGGCGGGGTTTCTCCACCTGACCCAGTCGGCGGTCTCCATGCAGCTCAAGCGGCTGGAGGAGGTGCTCGACCTGCAATTGCTGGACCGGTCCGGGCGGGGCATCCAGCTGACCGCCTCGGGCGAGCAGCTTCTGGGGTATGCCCGGCGCATGGTGGCATTGAACGACGAGGTGATGGCGCGGCTGACCGATCAGGCCTTTGAGGGCGAGGTCAATCTGGGCGTGCCGCATGACATCGTGCATCCGGTCATCCCCCGGGTGCTGCAGCGGTTCAACGCCAGCTTCCCGCGGGTGAAGGTGAACCTGACCGATTCAGCCACCCGCAAGCTGCGCGAGGGGTTCGCGCGCGGCGCCTATGACCTGATCCTGACCACCGAAAGCGGGTCGGGCGAGGGCGGCGAGACCATCCACCACATGCCGCTGAGGTGGATCGGCGCGCGCAATGGCTCGTCTTGGCGGCAGCGGCCGCTGCGGGTCGCCTTCTGCCGCCACTGTATCTTCCGCCCGCTGGCGACCGCGGCGCTGGACGATGCCGGGATCGCCTGGGAAATGGCGGTGGACAGCGAATCCGATCGCACCATCGAGGCCACGGTCAGCGCCGATCTGGCGGTGACGGTGCTGCTCGAAGGCACCGAACCGTCGCATCAGGAACTAATCGACCACGGCGGCAGCCTGCCGAGCCTGCCGGTGCAGCAGATCAACCTGTATGGCGGCGCGGCGCCCAACAGCCCGCTGGTGGGGGAACTGGCGGCGCTGATCCGTCAGACCTTCAGCACCCTGGGCGGCGGTCAGCAGCACCTGCGGGCGGCGAGCTAAGGCGCGCCGCTGAACCGGCGGCGGCCCCTCATTGCTGTACAGCCCAAGGGCATGTGACGCAGGAGCCGCTCTCACATGGTGATGACGATCTTGCCGGTCGATTTTCGGCTGCGCAGCAGCTCCATGCCCTCCTCGACTCGCTCCAACGGCAGGGTATGGCTGATATGCGGCTTCAGCCGCCCGTCCCGGTACCAGCCGATCAGGGTGGCCAGGCTTTGCGTCACCGCCTCGGGGCGGAATTTCAGGTAGCCGCCGATATAGAAGCCGATCACCGTCAGGTTCTTGACCAGCAGATGATTGGCCGGGATCTGCGGCACCTCGCCGCCGGCAAAGCCGATCGGCAACAGCCGCGCTTCGGGGTTGCAGGCACGGAAGGCGGCCTTGAAGGTCTCGCCGCCGATGGCATCATAGACAACGTCGGCGCCGCCCAGATCCAGAACGCGCGCGCGCAGATCCTCGTCCGCGTCGATCAGGTGGTCGGCACCGGCCGCCTGCGCCACCGCGAGCTTGTCGCGCCCGCGCGCCTGGGCGATCACGGTGGCGCCCATCAGCTTGCCGATTTCCACCGCGGTCAGCCCGACGCCGCCCGCCGCGCCGGTGACAAGCAGGGTCTCGCCCGGTTGCAGCCGCGCCCGGTGATCCAGCGCCATGTGGCTGGTGCCATAGGCGATCTGGAAAGCAGCGGCATGCTCAAAGGACATCTCATCGGGCAGCGTCACCGCCCGGATAGCGTCGAAAACGCCGTAGTCGGCCAGCCCGCCCTGGCCGGAATAGACCGCAACCCGGTCACCGGGCCGGAACCCCGTGACACCGGGGCCGAGGGCGTCGACGATGCCGGCGACCTCCATCCCCTGGGTAAAGGGCGCCATCGGCGTGTCCTGATAGGTGCCCTTCTGCATCAGCAGGTCGGCGAAATTCAGCCCACAGGCGCGGATGGTGATTCGCATCTGTCCCGGCCCGGGTTCGGGCCTGGGCAGGTCGATCAGCCGGGCAGGTTCCCCCGCCGTCCGGATATGAAAGGCACGCATGTCCACCTCATGAGTTTCAACGCAATAAGTGGTGAATGGAGCAGGCAAGTCAAACCGAACACGTCCGGTTGGGTTGCAACCGCAAGGCATAGAGTTGACCGGAGAATCAACTCCCTTGAATTCAACGGAAAAGAACGTACACTTATTGCGGGTGCGGTGTGGCGCGCAAGCATTGGTTGAAAATGGTGCTCCGGCGTTGCGCCCGAAATACACGGCGCTGCGAAATCTGGCTTGTCTGGAACGCAAGTCTTTAACCTAAGGAGATTACCATGCCACATCAGGTCGACGTTCACGTGGGAAAGCGCGTCCGCCACCGCCGGTGGCTGGTTGGAATGACCCAGCAGCAATTGGCTGAAAAGGTCGGGATCAAGTTCCAACAGATCCAGAAATACGAAACCGGCGCCAACCGGATCAGTGCCTCGCGGCTCTGGGACATCGCAGAGGCGCTGGAGGTTCCCGTCAGCTTCTTTTTCGAGGGGTTGGAAGAGCCGCAAAAGGAAGATAGCGAAAAGTCCAGGGTCCCGGCCGATCTTCTGGGCGACAAGGAGGCACTGGACCTGGTGCGGTCCTATTACGCGATCCCGGAGAACCAGCGCCGCCGCCTGTTCGATCTGGCCCGCGTTCTGAGCGACGTCGCCTGAGACCGCAGAAGGTCCGTCAACCGCGCGCCCCGCTTGCATCCGGCAAGGGCGCGTGGCACCTGAGCGGCCATGACACAGACCGCTCCGACCGATCTCGATATCGCGAACATGCTGGCCGATGCGGCGCGTTCGGCGATTCTCCCGTTTTTCCGACATCCGGAGCTGGGCGCCCTGAACAAGGCCACCGGCGGCTATGACCCGGTGACCGAGGCCGATCACGCCGCCGAAGAGGCAATGCGCGCGATTCTGGCCCGGCACCGCCCCGAGGACGGCATCCTGGGCGAAGAGTTCGGCGCGCAGGAGGGGCGCAGCGGTCGCACCTGGGTTCTCGACCCGATCGACGGCACCCGCGGGTTCCTCAGCGGCACGCCGACCTGGGGCGTGCTGATCGCCCTGTCCGAGGCCGACGGTCCCAAGCTGGGGATTATCGACCAGCCCTATACCGGTGAGCGGTTCACCGGGGCGCCGGGGCTTGCGGTGCTGGACGGCCCACGCGGCCGCGAACGGCTCGCGACCCGCGCGACCGCGTCGCTGGACCAGGCGATCCTGTTCACCACCTTCCCCGAGGTCGGCACCCCGGATGAACGCGCCGGGTTCGAGGCGGTGGCCGAACAGGTCCGCCTGACCCGCTTTGGCATGGATTGCTATGCCTATGCCTTGCTGGCCGCGGGGCAGATCGACCTGGTGATCGAGGCCGGGCTGAACCCCTATGACATCCACGCGCCGATTGCTGTGATCGAGGCCGCCGGCGGCATCGTCACCGACTGGCAGGGCGGGTCGGCCAGGGACGGCGGCCGCGTGCTGGCGGCGGCCAACGCGACCCTGCACGCCGCCGCGCTGGAGATCCTGAGCAAGGTCTGAGCGGTTCGGCGACGGGCTTGCCGCAGACCGCCCGCACGGTTAAATACCTGCTGCGCCGAGTCCTTTGCCCGTGTTCTGTCGGCGCCCTGTCACACTTCGCAACCGAAACGGGCCAGACCGGAGTGTGCACCAATGGCTGAGATCCTGATCCGCAATGCCCTGTCCATCCTGACCATGGACGATACCCGTCGAGAACTGGCGGGCGATGACATCCTGATCCGCGACGGCGTCATCGCCGCAATCGGCCCCGCGCTGAGTTCGACTGGCGAGGTGGTGGAGGCCGCGGGCTGTGTCGTCACCCCCGGCCTCGTCAACACCCATCACCACCTCTACCAGAGCATGACCCGCGCGGTGCCCGGCGGGCAGGACGCGCTGCTGTTCGGCTGGCTGAAAACGCTCTACCCGATCTGGGCGCGCTTCGGTCCCGAGGAAATCCATACCTCCGCCCTCACCGGGCTGGCCGAGCTGGCGCTGTCGGGGTGCACGCTGACCTCCGATCACCTTTACCTCTACCCGAACGGCGCACGGCTCGACGATACCATCGCGGCGGCGTCCGAGATCGGGATGCGCTTTCACCCCACTCGCGGCGCCATGAGCATCGGCGAAAGCGACGGCGGGTTGCCCCCCGACAGCCTGGTGGAGCGCGAGGCGGCGATCCTCGAAGACGCGATCCGGGTAATTGACGCCTTCCACGATCCGCGCGAGGGGGCGATGGTCCGCGTCGGCATCGCCCCCTGTTCGCCCTTCTCGGTCAGCCGCGATCTGATGCGCGACGCCGCCATCCTCGCCCGCGACAAGGGGGTCATGCTGCATACCCATCTGGCCGAGAACGACGAGGATATCGCCTATAGCCTGACCCATTTCGGCTGCCGGCCCGGTCAATACGCCGAGGATCTGGGCTGGACCGGGCCGGATGTCTGGCACGCCCATTGCGTCAAGCTGGACGGGCAAGAGATCGACCTCTTCGCCCGCACACGCACCGGGGTTGCCCATTGCCCCTGTTCCAACTGCCGCCTCGGCTCTGGCATCGCGCCGGTGCGGGCGATGCGGGATGCGGGCGTGCCGGTGGGCCTCGGCGTTGACGGTTCGGCCAGCAACGACAGCGGCAACCTGGTTTTGGAGGCCCGCCAGGCCATGTTGTTGCAGCGCGTTGCGAAGGGCGCCGACGCGATGTCCGCGCGCGAGGCGCTGGAGATTGCCACCCGTGGCGGTGCCGACGTGCTGGGGCGCCCCGATTGCGGCCGTCTTGCACCGGGCAAACGCGCCGATATCGCGCTTTGGGACGCGACCGGCATCGACAGCGCCGGAAGCTGGGATCCCGCCGCGCTGCTGCTGGCCGGTCCCACCCGCGTGAAGCATCTTTTCGTCGAGGGCCGCCAGGTGGTAAGGGACGGCCAGATCGTAACCATCGACCTGCCCTCTGTCGTCGAACGGCAGAACCGGCTGGCCCGCGGCCTGCGCGACTGACCGCGCGGCGCCCGAAACAGGAACAAGGACCGCGCCCCATGTCCGACCAGAACACCTATGCCGCCCTGACCCAGCTGGGTCAGAAGACCGAGCTGCCCGCCTCACCGGAACAGGCGGTGCTGGAACGGGTTCCGAACCCGCAGGCGGACGTTGAATACTGCGTGCGCTTCACCGCGCCGGAATTCACCTCGCTCTGCCCGATGACGGGGCAGCCCGATTTTGCCCATCTGATGATCGACTACGTCCCCGACGGCTGGCTGGTGGAAAGCAAGTCGCTGAAGCTGTTCTTGGGCAGCTTCCGCAACCACGGCGCCTTTCACGAGGATTGCACGGTGATGATCGCCCGCCGGCTGGTCGAGCTGCTGGAGCCGCGCTGGCTGCGCATCGGCGGCTACTGGTACCCGCGCGGCGGCATCCCGATCGACGTGTTCTACCAGACCGGCCCGCAACCCGAGGGGGTGTGGATCCCCGACCAGGGCGTGCCGCCCTATCGCGGGCGCGGCTGAGCGGTTCTTTTTCTGGCTGCCAGTATCCTCGGGTGGAGGCCGCAGGCCGGGGGGCAGACATCCCCCCTTGCCGGGTTGATGTTCAGGGCATTCGGCGGCGGGATGCGCCGCGGTACGGCGTTTGGGAAAGGCCGGGCATCCTGCTGTTTTGCTCAGATGACCGGCCGCGCCTTACGCCAGCCTGGATCACGACTGCAACGCGCCTGCCCGTGGGATGGCGCCGCATCGGTTGGCCGGCGCGCTTTATCGCAGCCAAGCGCGTCTTCCATGTGACCGAAGCGCAACATTTCCAAAGCGCCAGCCCGCCGGGACAGGCAGGCGCTCGCCCGGCGCCTTCGGCTCGCCTCCGGGCGAACCCGCGCATTGACCGAATGGCGGCGACATCCCGCGCTGCGGCCTGACCCCAAAGGCCGGTCTCAGGCGCCGCGCCACACCTTCCCGCCGATCCAAACCTCGGCCACCGCGCGATCATCGCCCATCATGATGGTTGGGAAAACCGCCTCCCACAGGGTCTCGGCCTCTGCCGCGCGCTGGGCGATGGCCGGGGTCGAGGCCAGATCCAGCACCACCAGGTCCGCCTCCATCCCCGGTGCGACATTGCCGATCCGGTCCGCCAGTCCCAGCGCACCGGCCGAGCCGGCGGTCGCCAGCCACAAAAGCTGCGCCGGGTGCAGCGGCGCGCCGCGCAATTGCCCGATCTCATAGGCCGCCGCCATCGTCCGCAGCATCGAAAAGGAGGACCCGCCGCCGGTATCGGTGGCCAGCCCGATGCGTTGCCCCTCGGCCATCAGCCCGGCCATGTCGAACAGCCCCGAGCCGATGAAGGTGTTCGAGGTCGGGCAATGGATCAGCGCCGCGCCGACCTCGCGCAGCCGGTCGCGCTCACGCGGCTCCAGGTGGATCGCGTGGCCATAGAGCCCGTTCGCGCCCAGCAGGCCGAATTCTTCGTAGGTGTCGAGGTAATCGCGGGCCTCGGGGAACAGTGATTTCACCCAGGCGATCTCGTCGGTCTGTTCGCTCAGGTGGGTCTGCATCAGACAGTCGGGATGCTCCGCCCAGAGCGCGCCCATCGCCTCCAGCTGCTCCGGCGTCGAGGTGGGCGAGAACCGCGGCGTGATCGCGTAGGAAATGCGATCGACCCCGTGCCAGCGGGTCAGCAGCGCCTTGCTGTCGTCATAGGCGCTCTGCGCCGTATCGCGCAGCCCCTCGGGCGCGTTGCGGTCCATACAGGTCTTGCCCGCCACCACCCGCTGCCCGCGCGTCTGCGCCTCGGCAAAGAACGCCGCGACGCTTTCGGGGTGGATGGTGCAGAAACTGCACATGGTGGTGGTGCCGGCCGCTGCCGTCAGGTCGAGATACCGCGCGGCGATCTTGGCGGCATAGGCGGGATCGGCGAATTTCATTTCCTCGGGAAAGGTATAGCTGTTCAGCCAGTCGATCAGCCGTTTGCCCCAACTCGCGATCATCGCCGTCTGGGGATAGTGTACATGGGGGTCGATGAAGCCGGCGCAGATCACTTTGTCGCCGTAATCGCGCCGTTCGGCGCCCGGATAGGCCGCGCGCAGATCCTCCAGCGCGCCGCGCGCGACGATGTGCCCGCCCGCGACCGCCACCGCCTCGTCGGTCCGCGCCGCCGCCGCCGGGTCGCCATCGAAAGGGGATCGGGCAAAGGACAGAACCCGCCCGGTCAAAATCGTCGTCGCGCTCATCGAAAATCCGTTTTCGTCGCCATTGTGCCGCGTCCAGACTAGTAAGCGCGCCGGTGCAGGTAAATTCCACCATTGTCATTGTTTTCCGGTAGAAGCTTCTTCTATTTTGCGAGCAATCCGGGCTATGGGGCGGGGCATGAGCACAGGCGACGATCAGCACGACACCGAACCTCACCGGGACGAGGGCGCGCCGGACGGGGCCTACCGCCTGGACCGCAAGGCGGTGGCGGCGATCCTCTATTCCGTCGACGTGGGCGATCGCGACAAGCTGATCCAGCTGATGGAGCCGCTGCACGCGGCCGACATCGCCGACCTTCTGGAACAGATCAACGCCTATGACCGGGGCCGGCTGATCCGCCTTTACGGGCGCGAGTTCGACGGCGACATCCTGTCCGAGCTTGACGAAAGCATCCGTGAAGACGTGATCGGCATGCTGCACCCGCAGGTTCTGGCCGAGGCGGTGCGCGAGCTGGAAAGCGACGATGTCGTCGACCTGGTCGAGGACCTGGAAGAGCCGCAACAGGCCGCCATTCTCGGCGCGCTCGAGGCCGCCGACCGGGTCGCGGTGCAACAGGCGCTGACCTATCCCGAGAACTCTGCCGGCCGTCTGATGCAGCGCGAGGTGGTGTTCGCCCCCGAACATTGGAACGTGGGCCAGGCCATCGATTATCTGCGCGGCTCCGAGGATTTGCCCGAGCAGTTCTATCACATCGTGCTGGTCGACCCCCGTCTGCACCCGGTCGCCAATGTGACGCTGGGCAAGCTGATGGGATCGCGCCGCGAGGTTCTTCTCAAGGATATCGCCGAAGAGGTGTTCCAGGTCATTCCCGTCGATCAGGACGAAGGCGACGTGGCCTATGCCTTCAACCAGTATCACCTGATCTCGGCCCCGGTGGTGGATGCCGAGGGGCGGCTGGTGGGGATGATCACCATCGACGACGCCATGGTGGTTCTGGACGAAGAGCATGAAGAGGACATTCTCCGCCTGGCCGGCGTCGGCGAGGAAAGTTCGCTTTCCGACAGCGTGGCCGATACAGTGCGCCAGCGGCTGCCCTGGCTGGCGGTGAACCTGCTGACGGCGATTCTCGCCTCGTTGGTGATTGCACGGTTCGAGGCCACCATCGCGGCGCTGGTGGCGCTGGCGATCCTGATGCCCATCGTCGCCTCGATGGGGGGCAATGCGGGTACCCAGTCGTTGACCGTGGCGGTCCGCTCGCTGGCCACCCGGGACCTGACGCGCGCCAACGCCTGGCGGGTGATCCGGCGCGAATTGCTGGTCGGGCTGGTCAATGGCGTGGTCTTCGCCGTGGTGATGGGGGGGGTCAGCCTGGTCTGGTTTGGCGCGCCCGAGCTCGGTTATGTGATCGCCGCGGCGATGGTGGTCAACCTTGTGGTGGCCGGGCTTGCCGGCACCGTGATTCCCATTGCGTTGGAGAAATTCGGCATCGACCCGGCGCTGGCCTCTGGTACCTTCGTGACCACGGTGACCGATGTGGTGGGGTTCTTTGCCTTTCTGGGGCTTGCGGGGATGGTGTTGCTTTGAACGATTTGGCCGAGATCAAGGCGGCGGCGCGCAAGGCCGCCTTTGCCCGGCGGAAGGCGGCGCATGCGGCGGCCCGGCCGGACAGCGCGGCACAGCTCAGCGCCGTGCTGGCAGGCTATCGCGCGGTGCCGCTGGCGGGCTACATGCCGATCCGAACCGAGATCGACCCGCGCCCGGCGATGGCCGAGGCCGCGGTGCACGGGGTGGTGGGCGTGCCGGTGATCCAGGGCGAGGGGCAGCCGCTGCTGTTCAGCCGCTGGACCCCCGATTGCGCGCTGGTCGACGGGCCTTTCGGCGCCCGCATCCCGGCGGTGGCCGAGTATTTCGAACCCGAGATCCTGATCGTACCGCTGGTGGCCTTCGACGCCCGCGGCAACCGGCTGGGTTACGGCGGCGGCTTCTACGACCGCACGCTGGAACGGCTGCGCGCGCGCCACGCGACGCTGGCCATCGGCTTTGCCTATGACGCGCAAGAGGCCGACGACCTGCCGCTGGAGCCCACCGACCAGCCGCTGGACATGATCGTCACCGAGAGCCGGGTGTTGTCGCTCCCGCACGGCTGAGGCGCGCCGCCGGGACGCGGATACATCCGGGTCGCAAACAGTGGTCCATGCGGCGCTGCGGCGAAATCCGCGGGGATCCGCCCGTGCGAGAATCGCGACAGGATGGGCAGACCCCGCCGCGCGAAAGGACGTATCATGTTTCACGTATTGTCCGGGATCTGGGCGCTTCTGATCGGAATCGTCTTCATCATGCTGGGCAACGGCATGCATTTCACGCTGATCGGCCTGCGCGGCGGCCTCGAGGGGTTCTCGGCCACCGAACTGGCCATCGTCACCTCGGGCTATTTCATGGGATTCCTGTCAGGGGCGAACCTGGCCCCCCGGATGATCCGGCGGGTCGGTCACGTGCGCGTCTTCGCGGCGCTTGGCAGCTTCATGTCGGCCGGGTTGATTGCCTTTCCGTTGCTGGCCGAACCCTGGGCCTGGACCCTGCTGCGGGTGCTGGTGGGGTTCTGCATGTCGGGCATCTATGTCACCGCGGAAAGCTGGCTGAACGACGCCGCGACCAACCAGACGCGCGGCAAGGTGCTGTCGGCCTATATGATCGCGCAGACGCTGGGTATCATCGGGGCGCAGGGGCTGCTGACCCTGGGTGACGCGGGCAGCGCGGTTCTGTTCATCGGTGCCTCGATCCTGGTCTCGATCTCCTTCGGGCCGATCCTTTTGTCCGTCACGCCGCTGCCGGCGGCCGAGGTGACCCGTCCGATGCCCCTGCGTTCCCTGTTCCGGGGTTCGCCGCTGGGCACGGTGGGGATCTTCCTGCTGGGCAGCGTCTATGCGACGCAATCGGGCATGGGCGCGGTCTTCGGCTCGCAGATCGGGCTCAGCCCGGACCAGATCGCGCTGTTCGTGGCGATGCTGTTTGCCGGGGCGCTGGTGCTGCAATACCCGGTGGGCTGGCTGTCGGACCGGATGGACCGGCGCAAGCTGATCTTCGGGGCGGCCTGTTTGGGCGCGGTCTCCTGCGCGGTGGGATGGACCGCCGGCGGCGGGCTGTGGCCGCTGATGGCCTCGGCCTTCCTGGCCGGCGGGGTGACGACGCCGCTTTACGCCCTGTTCCTGGCCTATACCAATGACTCGCTGTCGGCCGAGGACATGCCGGCGGCGTCGGGGGGCCTTGTCCTGACCTTCGGGGTGGGGGCCATCCTGGGTCCGCTGGTGGCGGGCTGGGTGATGCAACAGCTTGGCCCCTTCGCCTTCTGGCTGGCGCTTGGCGCCACCTTCTGCGTGATCGCGCTCTATTCGCTCTACCGGATGACGCAGCGCGCGATCGTTCCGGTCGAGGAAACCGAAAGCTACCTGGGCGTGGTCCCCACCGCCTCGCCTGTGGCGGTGGAGGCGGCGGGGGCCTGGGCCGCCGAACAGGCCGAGGCCGAGCGCGAGGCCGAGGCGCAGGCCTGACCGGGGGGGCGTGAAGCCGCAGCGGCGGGAAGCCCGCGCGCGGAACCCTCACGCCGCATCACATGATCGTGTCGTGACTTTCCCGCAGCCCGAGGCTTAGCGCGCCGCCGCGCCGATCAAGGTGGTGGTGATCACGGTTTCGTCAAATCCAGGCGGCGAACCGCGGCGTAGCGAGAGGGAATGTCACATCGGCATTCGTACAATTTCAGAGGGAGAACGTACAATGTTTCGCCGAACTTTCATGTCCATCGCCACCGCCGCCGCCATGACCGCCGGAACCGCCGCCTTTGCCGGGGGCCATTCGAAGGACATCGTCGACACCGCCGCCGGCGCGGGCAGCTTCGACACACTGGTCGCCGCCGTCCAGGCCGCCGGCCTGGTCGACACGCTCAAGGGCGAGGGTCCCTTCACCGTGTTCGCGCCCACCGACGAGGCCTTTGCGGCGCTGCCCGAGGGCACCGTCGAGACCCTGCTCAAGCCCGAGAACAAGGATCGGCTGACCGCGATCCTCACTTACCACGTGGTGCCGGGCAAGGTGATGAGCGGCGATCTCGGCAACAACATGATGGCCAAGACCGCGCAGGGCGGCGAGGTCACCATCATGACCGAGGGCGGCGTCACCGTGAACGGCGCCAATGTGGTCACCGCCGACGTGATGGCCTCGAACGGGGTGATCCACGTGATCGATCAGGTGATCTTGCCGGAATAAGTCGCGCCGCGGCCCACCCGGCGGGGTGGCTTCGACACAGGACGGGCGAGGCACGGAATGTGCCTCGCCTATCTTTTCAGAACCCCAGCTTTTCCAGCCGCCAGGCCAGCCTGCGATGGATGAAGGGCGGCAGCACCTCGCGCAGGAACTCGCGCCGCGCCACCATCCAGTCGCGCTTGTCCCCGGTGCCGGGGCGGGGTTTGAACAGTGTCGTATGCGCCCGCCGGGTGCTGTCCCAGGTGGCGGTGTAGTAGTAAAGCGCGATCGACATCCGCGGCTCGCCCTCGGGGTGGTTCACCGGCACGGGGTTGCCGTGCCAGCTGGTCGAACTGGTGGAAAAGATGCACATGCGGTTGAACAGCGGAACATAGCTTGCGACCTGTTCGCTCATGTCCTCGTTCCAGACCTCGAACGAACCGCCATAGTCCGCTTTCCAGTCCTTGTTGAGATAAATCAGCATGTTGACCCGGCGTTCCAGGTCCAGACCGCCGTGGTGGTTGAAATCGGCATGGATATCCAGATGCCCGCCATTGGCTACCATATGCACCCCGCCGCCGGCGAAATAGGGGTCGGGGATCAGCCCGCGGATGCCGGTCAACTCCTCCAGAAAGGCCAGCACCGGGCGCGAGTTCAGCACATAGAACAGCTGCCGCGTGTAGGGCGGCAGGCGTTCCGGCTGGTAGCTGGTTTTGAGTTTTTCCTGCGGCCTGTCGAAGCTGGTCTCGGCGGCGGGCAATTGGCTCAGCTCGTCGCGCACCCGGTCCAGGATCTCGGGCGGAAGGAAATTGTCGTAGCCGCCATAGTTGAACGGTTTTCGCGCCTGATATGCCTCTGCCAGCGGTTTGGCCGCGGCGCGGGCCGTCGCGGTCGGCATCAGAAGGGTTTCGGGATCAAGGGCGAGAACCGGATCGGACATCATTATCCTCCTTGCAGAGCGGCACGGTCCGGCCGCCACGGGTACGGAACCGGGGCCGGGACCCCTCAAAGTGTTCTTGGACCGGGGATAAATTTCAATGTTTTTTAAAATTCGCTGCGGTTGCGGCCCGAAACCGCGCCGTACGACCGCAACAATCCGATCGGCAATACCGGGATTGTAACCTCGCCTCCCCTTGCCCTTGGCGCCGGGCCGCCCTACCAAGCGGGCATGAGACTTCTTTTTCTTGGCGACGTGATGGGCCGCGCGGGCCGCACGGCGGTTTCCGAGCATCTTCCGCGCCTGCGTGACGAGTGGAAACTCGATTTCGTCGTGGTCAACGGCGAAAACTGTACCAATGGCATGGGGCTGAGCGGCGATCACGCCCGCCTTCTGCTGCAGGCCGGGGCCGATTGCCTGACGCTGGGCGATCACGCCTTCGACCAGAAGGACATGATGCAGGCGATCGAGCGCGAGCCGCGCATCATCCGCCCGATCAACTATGCCAAGGCCGCGCCGGGCAAGGGGTTCCGGCTGTTCGACGCGCCGGGCGGGCGCAAGGTTCTGGTGATCCAGGTGCTGGGCCAGGTGTTCATGAAGCGGGCCTTCGACGATCCGTTCTCGGCGATCGAGCCGGTGCTCAAGGCGCACCCCCTGGGCGGTCTGGCCCAGGCGGTCATCGTCGACATGCATTGCGAGGCGACCTCGGAAAAGATGGCGATGGGCCATTTCTGCGACGGCCGCGCGAGCCTGGTGGTGGGCACCCACACCCATGTGCCGACCGCGGATGCCCAGGTTCTGCCCGGCGGCACCGGATACCTGACCGATGCCGGCATGTGCGGCGACTACAACTCGGTCATCGGCATGGACAAGGCCGAGCCGATGCGCCGCTTCGTCACCGGCATGGGCAAGGAGCGGTTTTCGCCCGCCAAGGGGCCGGCCACCCTGTCGGGGGTCTTCGTGGAGACCGACGACAGAAGCGGCAAGGCGGTGGATCTGCGCATGATCCGCATCGGCGGGCGCCTGGAACAGGCGGCGCCCTGACCGCAGGCCGATACCGGCCCCGAAGCGGCGCGCGGCCCCCTGCGACCTCATGAACCGCTTGCTCCGGCCTGCGCGATCGGCGACAGTGGGCGCCGGCCCGGCAAGGCCGCGTTCGTTGAGGCGTTAAATACCAGATCATGCAGCTATTTTTGCTTACCGAGACCGGCGAAGCCGTCCTCACCCTGATCATCGTCGTGGGCATGTTCGTGATGTTCCTGCGCGAGACCTTCCCGACCGAGGTGGTGGCCATCGGCGGGGTGGCGATGATGCTGATCACGGGTGTGCTGCCCTATGATGCGGCGTTGCCGGTTCTGGCGAACCCGGCGCCCTGGACCATCGCGGCGATGTTCATCATCATGGGCGCCCTGGTGCGGACCGGCGCGCTGGACGCCTTTACCAGCCTGGCCCAGACCCAGGCCGCCACGCGGCCGCGCTTTGCCGTGGCGCTGCTGATGGGCTTTGTGCTGGTGGCTTCGGCGGTGGTGTCGAACACGCCGGTGGTCGTGGTGATGATCCCGGTCTTCATCCAGATTGCCCGCACCCTGGACATATCGGCAAGCAAGCTGCTGATCCCGCTCAGCTATGCCGCGATATTGGGCGGCACGCTGACGCTGATCGGCACCTCGACGAACCTGTTGGTCGACGGTGTGGCCCGCGCCCATGGGCAGGCGCCGTTCAGCATTTTCGAGGTGACCCCGCTGGGGCTGGCGCTGGTTGCCTACGGGATGATCTATCTGCGGTTCATCGCCCCGCGGCTTCTGCCCGACCGGATCAGCATGGCCAACCTGCTCAGCGACAAGTCGAAGATGAAGTTTTTCACCGAGGCGGTGATCCCCCCCGAAAGCAACCTGATCGGGCGCGAGGTCCTGGGCGTGCAGCTGTTCAGGCGCGAGGGCGTGCGGCTGATCGACGTGATCCGCGGCGATCTGTCGTTGCGGCGCAACCTGGAGGGGGTGAAGCTGAAGGTCGGCGACCGGGTGGTGCTGCGGACCCAGATGACCGAGCTGTTGAGCCTGCAGAACAACAAGGAATTGAAGCGCGTCGACCAGATTTCGGCGGTCGAGACCACCACGGTCGAGGTGCTGATCACGCCGGGCTGCAAGATGGTCGGGCGCAGCCTGGGCGCGATGCGCCTGCGGCGGCGCTACGGCGTCTATGTGCTGGCGGTGCATCGGCGCAACCAGAATATCGGGCGCCAGCTCGACGACCTGGTGGTGCGGGTCGGCGATACCCTGCTGCTGGAGGGGGCGCCGGCGGATATCCAGCGGATCGCCGCCGATATGGAGATGGTCGATGTCTCGCATCCCTCGGCGCGGGCCTTCCGGCGCGGCCATGCGCCGATCGCGGTTGCCGCGCTGGTGGGGATCGTGGCGCTGGCCGCCTTCGGCGTGGCGCCGATCCTGTTTTTGTCGGTACTGGCGGTGGCCGGCGTGCTGCTGACCCGCTGCATCGACGCGGACGAGGCCTTCTCCTTTGTCGACGGGCGCCTGCTGGCGTTGATCTTTTCGATGCTGGCGATCGGCGCGGCACTGGAAAGCTCGGGCGCGGTGCGCCTGATCGTCGAGGCCATCGCCCCCTATCTCGGCCAGGTGCCGCCCTTCCTGGTGGTCTGGGCGATCTACCTTCTGACCTCGGTGCTGACGGAACTGGTGTCGAACAATGCCGTCGCCGTGGTGGTCACGCCGATTGCCATCGGGCTGGCCCAGGCGATGGGGGTGGATCCGCGTCCGCTGGTGGTAGCGGTGATGATCGCGGCCTCGGCCAGTTTTGCCACCCCGATCGGCTATCAGACCAACATGCTGGTCTATGGTCCCGGCGGATACAAGTTCACCGATTTCATGCGTGTCGGCATCCCGCTGAACCTGACCGTGGGGATGCTGGCCTCGGCGCTGATCCCGGTGATCTGGCCTTTGTGAGCGGGCCGCAGGGATTTTCCCCTGTGGCGTGAGCGGATCCGCCTGCTACGCTGGTCCTCAACCGGGGGCGGAAAAGGGACGGCCGATGACGCGATACGACCTGAAGATTGCCGGCTACATCGCCGTGCTGGTGGTCGCTGTCGGGCTGGCGCTGGGCTATGGCGTGGGCCTGTTGGTGGCCCGCGGCGGTGATCTGCCGGGCGCCCCGGCCGAGGCGCCCGCCGCCTTCGCGGCGCCGCAGGCCGAGGCGCTGCCCAATCCCGCGGGCGGAACGCTTCCGGGATACCGGGATGTTTATGTCAACGATTATGCCGGGCTGATGGAGCCGGCCGCCGAGACCCAGGTGCGCGACCAGTTGATCGAGCTCTACGACCACACCGGCATCGAGATGACCGTGCTGACCATCCCCAGCCTGAGCGATTATGCGCACTACGGTCCGATCGAGTCCTTTGCGACGGCGCTGTTCAATGCCTGGGGCATCGGCAATGCGCGGCGCAACGATGGGGTCCTGGTTCTGGTGGCGCTTCACGACCGGTCCATGCGGATCGAGATCGGCGCAGGCTATGACGCCGCCTGGGACGGGCGGATGCAACGGGTGATCGACGACGCCTTCCTGCCCGATTTCCGGAACGACGCCTATCAGGAGGGGATCGAGACCGGGGTGCGCGAAACCATCTTCGAGCTGACCGGCCATTATCCGGGCACCTATGATGCCGGCCCCTTTCGCCGGGGCTGGAGCTGGATCTTCTGGCAGTTGACCAGCCTGGGCCAGTGGATCTGGGCGCTGATCGCGGTGCCGCTGGCAGGGGCCGGGTTCTGGTTTCGGCGCTATCTCCGCAACCGGCCGCGGCCCTGCCCGGAGTGCGGCACCATGATGATCCGCGCCGGCGAAGAGGCCGATGACGCGCATCTCGACGGCGGTCAAAAGCTGGAAGAATTCCTCAAATCGGTGGATTACGACGTCTGGCATTGCCCCGATTGCGGCCACATGGACATCCTGCGCTACCGCAACTGGTTGTCCTCCTACGGGGCCTGCCCGCAATGCGGCTACTATGCGCTGAGCACGAAATCGACCGTGCTGCGCACGGCGACCAAGTCGCGTACCGGGCAGAAACGGCTGGACTACGACTGCCGCCATTGCGGCTATCACGACAGCGAGCTGCGCACGATCCCCAAGGTTTCGTCGTCTTCCTCCGGCTCCAGCCGGTCGTCGTTCGGCGGCGGCTCGTCCTCCGGCGGCGGCGCCAGCGGCCGCTGGTAGGGGCGTGGTGCAGTACGAACTGCGGTAAGGGCTGAACGGAACATCGGTGCCGGTCCCCTGCGCGGCTTGCGCCGTGGCGCGGACCGCGAACCCGTCACGCCACCGCCCGCGACCGCCCCGCGTTGCGCCCCGAAAAGATGCAGCCGCCCAGGAACGTCCCCTCCAGCGCGTTGTACCCGTGGTATCCGCCGCCGCCGAACCCCGCCGCCTCTCCGGCGGCGAACAGGCCCGGCACCGGCGCCCCGTCGGCGCCGATCATCTGGCTGTCCAGGTTGGTTTGCAGCCCGCCCAGCGTCTTGCGCGTCAGGATGTGCAGTTTGACCGCGATCAGCGGCCCGTTCTTCGGGTCGAGGAAGCGGTGCGGCTTGGCGGTCCGGATCAGGCGGTCGCCGCGATAGTTGCGCGCCGCCAGGATCGCCATCATCTGCGCGTCCTTGGAAAACGGGTTGTCGGCCTGCGCGTCCCGCGCCGCGATCTGCGCGTGCAGCTTGTCCGGATCGATCTCGACCTCGCCCAGCCGATTCATCCCCGAGACCAGCTCGGCCAGGGTATCGGCAACGATGAAATCCGCGCCATGTGTCTTGAACGCCTCGACCGGGGCCGGGGCGCCGCCGCCGGACAACAGCCGCGCCTTCAGCACCTCACGCCAGCGCTTCGAGGTCAGGTCCGGGTTCTGCTCCGATCCCGACAGCGCGAATTCCTTCTCGATCACCTTCTGGCTCAGGACGAACCAGCTGTAGTCATAGCCGGTCTTCAGGATCTCGCGCAGGGTGCTCAGCGTGTCGAACCCCGGCAGGCACGGCGGCGCCAGACGGTTGCCCTCCGCGTCGAACCACATCGACGAGGGGCCGGGCAGGATGCGGATGCCGTGATCGGGCCAGATCGGGTCCCAGTTCTTCACCCCTTCGGTGTAATGCCACATCCGGTCGCCGTTGATCACATGGCCGCCGGCAGCCTCGGCGATGGAGATCATCCGCCCGTCCACGTGGAACGGCACGCCCGAGATCATGGTTTTCGGCGGCTCGCCCAGCCGCTCGCGCGGCCAGGCCTGGCGCACCAGGTCGAAATTGCCGCCGATCCCGCCCGAGGTGACGATGACCGAAGGGGCGTAGACCTCGAATTCGCCGACCTCGTCGCGGTTGGTCTTCGCGCCGCGCGTGGCCGCGTCGGGTGCCAGCACCTCGCCCGAGACACCGCGCGCGGCGCCGTTCTGCATGATGATGTGGCTGACCCGGTGGCGGAATTTCAGCGCGATGCGCCCGGCCGCCACATGCGCCTGCACCCGCCGCACGAAGGGGTCGATGATCCCCGGCCCGGTGCCCCAGGTGATGTGAAACCGCGGCACCGAATTGCCGTGGCCGGTGGCATAGCTGCCGCCGCGCTCGGCCCAGCCGACGATGGGAAACCAGCGCAGCCCCATCGCCCGCAGCCAGGCGCGCATGTCCCCGGCGGCGAACTCGACATAGGCCTCGGCCCAGCGGCGCGGCCAGGCGTCCTCATCGCGGTCGAACTGGGCGCTGCCCATCCAGTCGGAGAGGGCCAGTGCGTGGCTGTCGCGGATGCCCATGCGGCGCTGTTCGGGGGTGTCGACCATGAACAGCCCGCCCAGCGACCAGAACGCCTGGCCACCCAGGAACCGCTCCGGTTCCTGGTCGAGCAGGATCACCGTTTTGCCGCGGTCGCCCAGCTCGGCGGCGGCGGCCAGGCCCGCCAACCCTCCGCCCACAACGATTGCATCTGCGCTGTTCATCGCGCCGTCCCTCCCTGTTTCGCCAAGCTTAGGGCGGGGGAGGGCGCCGGGGCAATGCGCGCGCGGCCGGGTTACGCGAGGTCGGGCAGGGCGTATCCCGGCGGCAGCGCGAGGAAATTATGCGTGCCGATGCGGTCGGTGCCCTCGGCCAGGCTGGCGCGGACCTGCTCGGCTGTGACCTCGGCGCTGGGGTCGACGGCCTTGACCAGGCGATAGCCGTGGCCTTCCAGCAGCGCGACCACATCGAGGAACCCTTCGTTCATCACTCCGCCCGGGCGGTGATCAGTCAGCCCGCTTTCCAGCATCAGGACCGGCCGCGCCTCGGCCGCGAGCAGCCCGGTGGCGCCGCGCAGAACCTCCAGCTCGAACCCCTCGACGTCGATCAGCAGCACGGTGGCGCGTCCCAGTGCCTCGGGCGGCACCAGCGCATCCAGCCGGCGCACCGGCACCTTGTGGCTGAGCGCGGTGGGGTTGCGGGCCCAGCCCGACACGAAGGAGGCGCCGGTCCCCTCGCCGAAGATCTCCGCCTCGCCCTCGGCCTCGCCGCAGGCCACCGCGTGCACCTCGACCCCATCGCGCCAGCCGTTCGCGGCGATGTTGCGCTCGATGGTTTCCCAGTTCACCGGCACCGGCTCGATCGCGACCGAGCGGACCCCCATCTGCCGGGCCATGCAGATGTAGTAGCCATAGTTGGCGCCCACGTTCACGAACAGGTCGGCCTCGGCCAAAAGGGTGCGCAGCAGGCGGGTTTCCTCGACCTCGAAGGTGCCGGCCTGCATCGCCTGCGGCCCGACGAAGCGAAAGCCATAGGGCGTCAGCGCCGCCGGCCGTTTCAGGTGGCGGCGGACCTTGCGCCGTCTGAGCTGTGCCCGGATCCAGTCTTTCATGTCGCCATGCTCCCGGTGAAAAACCTGCCTGTCCGCGGCCTTAGCACCGGCTCGGCAGGCAAGCCAAGGGAATTGTCCGCCCGTGCCCGCGTCACATCGGCCAGAACACAAGGATCGCGGGGATCGCGGTGGCGATCACGATGAGTTCCAGCGGCAATCCCATGCGCCAGTAATCGCCGAAGCGATAGCCGCCGGGCCCCAGGATCAGCGTATTGTTCTTATGCCCGATCGGGGTGAGAAAGGCACAGGAGGCCGCCACCGCCACCGCCATCAGGAACGGGTCGGGCGACACCCCCAGCGCGCGGGCCATCTCGATCCCCACCGGGGCCGCGACGATGGTCGTGGCGGTGTTGTTCAGCACGTCCGACAGCGACATGGTCACCACCATCAGAACCGTCAGGATCGCCCATCCCGGCAGGCCCCCGGTCAGGTTGACCAGCTGCGAAGCCAAAAGCTCGGTGCCGCCGCTGTCCTCCAGCGCCTTGCCCAGCGGGATCATCGAGCCCAGCAGCACCACCACCGGCCATTCGATCTGGTCGTAGAGCTCGGACAGAGGCACGATACCGGAGAGCACATAGGCCACCACCACCAGCCCCAGCCCCACCGGCAGCGAGATCCAGCCCAGGCTGGCCAGCAGCACCGCGCCGGTGAACAGCCCGATCGCCAGCCAGGTCTTGCTTTCCTGGGTGATCGCCAGGCCCCGCTCCGCCAGCGGCAGGCAGCCCAGCCAATGCGCCACCTGCCGGCCCGCATCCGCCGGGGTCAGCAGCAGCAGGATATCGCCCGGCCGGATCTCGGCCTGGCGCAGATGTTCGGTGATGCGCCGCCCTTCGCGCGAGATGCCGACGATCACCGAACGCTGGCGCCAGTGCAGCCCCACCGCCTGGGCCGAACGTCCGGCGATGCGGGCGTCGCGCGGCACCACCACCTCGGTCAGGGTCAGACCTTCGGTCTCGCCCTCGATCACATCGCGGCGGTCGGCATCGGTATAGGACAGCGAAAAGGTCGAGCGGAACTCGTCCAGCGCGTCGGGATGCGCCTCGAGGATCAGGATGTCGTTGGCCTCGATCACGGTGCTGTGCGGGCTGCCATAGCGGCGCCGGCCGCCGCGGATCACGCCGAGGATCGAAATGTCGGTTTCGCCGGCCGTTTCGTACAATTCGCCGACCCGCTTGCCGATCAGCTTGTTCTCCTCGGGCACCGACAGCTCGGCGATATAGGCCGAGGTCTCGCGCAGTTCCGTCGAGGGGTCGCTTTCGCGCGCGGTCTTGGGGATCAGCCGCCAGCCGACCAGGGTGACGAAGGCCAGCCCCGCGATGGCCGAGACCAGTCCCACCGGCGCGAAATCGAACATATGGAACGAGGCGCCCAGCTGCTCCTCGCGGATCGCGGCGATGATGATGTTGGGCGGGGTGCCGATCAGGGTGACCAGCCCGCCGAGGATGGTGGCGAACGACAGCGGCATCAGCGTGCTGCCCGGCGGCCGCTTGGCCTTGCGCGCGGTCTGGATGTCGACCGGCATCAGCAGCGCCAGCGCGGCGACATTGTTCATGAAACCCGACAACACCGCGCCGATCCCGCCCATGATCGCGATATGGTGGCTGACCGAGCGCGAGCTGTCGATCAGCGTCCGGGTGATCAGCTGCACCGCGCCCGAGCGCATCAGCCCGGCCGAGACCACCAGGACCAGCGCCACGATGATGGTGGCGTGATGGCCGAACCCGGAAAACGCCTCTTCCGCCGGGACCAGCCCCAGGATCACCGCCACCAGCAGCGCCGAGAAGGCGACCAGGTCATAACGGAACCGCCCCCAGAGCAGCAGGGCGAAGACGGCGACGAAAAGGGCGAAGAGGGTGATTTGATCCGGTGTCATGGCTGCAGCTTACCCTTTGGCCGGGCAAGGACAAGCGCCGCTTGAACAGGGGCGGGGCAAACGGCTATATGACCGCCAACCCAGTAATCAGCACGAGGATGCACCATGGCCGGCCACTCTAAATGGGCAAATATCCAGCACCGCAAAGGGCGGCAGGACGCCGTCCGCGCCAAGCTGTTTTCCAAGCTCAGCAAAGAGATCACTGTTGCGGCCAAGATGGGCGACCCCGATCCCGACAAAAACCCGCGCCTGCGCCTTGCGGTGAAAGAGGCCAAGTCGCAGTCGGTCCCCAAGGACGTGATCGAACGCGCGATCAAGAAATCGCAGGCGGGCGAGGGCGACGATTACGAGGAAATCCGCTATGAGGGCTATGGCCCCAACGGCGTCGCGGTGATCGTCGAGGCGATGACCGACAACCGCAACCGCACCGCGTCCAACGTGCGCTCGACCTTCACCAAGAACGGCGGCAACCTGGGCGAGACCGGCAGCGTCGGCTTCATGTTCGAGCGCAAGGGCGAGGTCAGCTATCCGGCCGACGCGGGTGATGCCGACACCGTGATGATGGCGGCGATCGAGGCCGGCGCCGAGGATGTGGAAAGCTCCGAGGACGGCCATATCATCTGGTGCGCCGACACCGACCTGCACGAGGTGGCGACCGCGCTGGAGGCCGAGCTGGGCGAAAGCGAAAGCACCAAGCTGGTGTGGAAGCCCAGCACCACCACCGAGATGGACCTGGACGGCATGCAGAAGCTGATGAAGCTGGTCGAGGCGCTGGAGGACGATGACGACGTGCAGCGCGTCACCACCAACTTCGAGGCCTCGGACGAGGTGATGGAGCAACTCTGAGCCATCGCCTGGGCGCAAGCCGGAATTGACGAGGGGCGCGGCATTGGCCGCGCCCTTTTCGTTTCAGGGGGCAGCAGGCTTTTAACGCAGCAGTTTCCCGAAGGTGCGGCGCAGCCAGCCGGAGCGCGGCGGGGTGTTTTCCACCGGGACCGGCGCGGGGGTGGCGCGGCCCTGCGGGTCGACCAGCGTCTTACCGTCCTGGAATTGCAGCCGGTAGAGGTCGGCATAGATGCCGCCGCGCGCCAAGAGGTCTTCGTGGGTGCCCTCGTCGACCACCTGGCCGCGATCCATCACCACGATCTTGTCGGCATTGCGGATGGTCGACAGCCGATGCGCGATCACCAGCGTGGTGCGCCCGCCCGACAGCTTGTCCAGCGCCGCCTGCACCACCTTTTCCGATTGCGCGTCCAGCGCGCTTGTGGCCTCGTCCAGCAGCAGGATCGGGGTGTCGCGCAACAGCGCGCGCGCGATCACCACGCGTTGACGCTGCCCGCCCGACAGCGCCGAGCCACGGGGGCCGACCGGGGTATCCAGCCCGTTCGACAGCTTGGGCAGGAAATCCGTGACATGGGCGGCGTCCAACACCTTTTTCAGCTGCGCGTCGCTGACATCGGTGCGGCCCAGCAGGATATTCTCGCGCAGGGTTTCATCGAACAGCAGCGCATCCTGGCTGACCACCGAGAACAGCCCGCGCAGCGCGCCCAGCTCCATCTGCCGCACATCGACCCCGCCCACCGCGACGCGGCCCTTCTGCGGGTCCACCAGCCGGGTCAGCAGGTTGTAGATGGTCGATTTTCCCGCCCCCGAGGCGCCGACCAGCGCGGTGGTCTTGCCGGCCTCGGCGGTCAGCGTGAGACCGCGCAGCGCGGCGGCACTGCCATAGCTGAGCGAGACATCCCTGAGCGTGATATCGGGCAGCCCCTTGGGCGCCGGCACCGGTTTCGCGGGCGAGGTCAGCCGGATCGGCGCATCCATCAGCTCCTTGATCCGCTCGATCGCGGCGGCGGCGACCTGCCACAGCCCGCTGACCGAGCCCAGCCGGCGCACCGGCTCGAAGGTCAGGCCCATCGCGGTGAAGAAGCTCATGAACTGGCCGACGGTCTTTTCGCCCGAGATGATCTCGCCGCCGCCATAGATCAGCACCGCCATGAAACCGACGCCAGCCATGATATCGATCAGCCCCGGGATCGCCGCCGAGCCGAAGGCGGCGCGCACCTCGGCGTCGACGAAGGCTTCGGTCTTGTCGCCATATTGGCGCTGCTGGTAGCGTTCCAGCCCGTTCAGCTTGATCGGCACGATGCCGTGAAAGATCTCGTCCAGCCGGGTCGACAGCGCCGCGCCCAGGTCGCGGGCGCTGCGCGCCTGGCTGCGCACGAACCGCTGGATCAGGGCCACCGGCAGGAACAGTACCGGCACCCCGATCAGGGTCACCAGCGTCCAGCGCCAGTCGACGCTGATCGCCACCGCCATCAGCGCCACCAGCGATACCGCGTCGCGCCCCGCGCCGGTGATCACCGCGCGCCAGACCTGGTTGATCGCGTTGACGTCGGTCTGCACCCGCTGGATCAGAAAGCCGGGCGGATGCGCCTGGTGAAAGGCGCCGTCCTGGCGCATGGCGCGCGCCAGCAGATCCAGCCGAAGGTCAGCCGCCGTGCGCTGCGAGATCCGGGTCAAGACCACCTGCTGGGTCACCGCCGAGGCGGCGCGCAGGGTGAAGATGCCCAGCACCGCCAGCGCCACCCAGGTGATCGCGCCGGTCTCGCCGCCGATGAAGATCTCGTCGAACATCGGCTGCATCATGTAGCTCAGCGCACCCAGCATCGAGCCCTCGATGGTCATGAAGGCGACGGCGACCAGCAGCCAGCCGATATGCCGGTGCAGGTAGTTCCGCCACAGCCAGATCAGCAAGGTGGAGCTTTTGGCCCCTTTGGTGCTGTCGCTCATGCGGGCGTCTTTCCTTGCCTGAACCGGGTCTGGATGTCCTTGGGATCGTATTCGCTTGCGACCCAATCCTCAAAGGAAATGGGCGTGCGGGTGCTGTGTGCCTCGTAACAGTCGAAGATATAATCGAGAATGCCGACCTTGGCGTTGCGGATATGGCCATAGCGCCAGGACAGCATCTTGCGCGCCTCGCTGAGGGGGCGGCCCTCGATCACCATCAGGTAGATCGCCGAGGCGAACCCGGCCCGGTCGGCGCCGGATTTGCAGTGCATGACAAAGGGGCGCTCGATCTGGCGGAACATCGCGATCAGGTGCAGGATATCGGCCCGCGAGGCCGCCGCACGCGCATGCAGCGTGGCATTGACCAGGGTCAGCCCCAGCGCATCGCAGCTGGCCTTTTCGGTCAGGTAATGGGCCGAAACGCTTTCGCCGCGCAGGTTCAGGACGCTGACGATGCCGCGTTCGCGCATCTTTTCGAACCGCTCGTGGGTCGGGTGGTTAGAGCGGTACACCCCCGGCGCGATCTCCTGTTCGTTGGTCCAGACGCCGCGCAGGATCGCATGGTCGAAATACAGGTTGTAGATGCGCGCGCGGCGTTGGTTGCCGGGGATCGTGGGATCCACGTTGAAATAGGCGCGCACGTCCCGTTCCATGTTTCGTATCCGGTCGGCGAGACCCATTGAGCTTCCTTCGATGCCTATCCGGGCAGCACCCCGGGAAACCGGGCCTATCTAGGATGGGCGGCAGGGCGTGACAAGCCTGTGCTTCCGATTGACGCCGGCGGCGGGGCGGATACTGTTCGCGCGACCAGTCACGGGACGAGAGCATGACACAGACAGTAAGCGTCGCGCAGGGGCGCGAATACCTTGCCATTCCTGGGCCGTCGGTGATGCCCGATGCGGTGTTGCGGGCGATGCACCGGGCGGCGCCGAACATCTACGAAGGCGACCTGATCGAGCTGACCGCTGGCCTGATCCCCGACCTCAAGCGGGTGGCGCGGACAAAGCACAACGCCGCGATCTACATCTGCAACGGCCATGGCGCCTGGGAGGCGGCACTGGCCAATACCGTGGCGCCGGGCGAAACCGTTCTGGTGCCGGCGACGGGGCGGTTCGGCATGGGCTGGGCCGATATGGCGCAGGGGCTGGGGATCGAGACCCAGATTCTGGATTTCGGCAAATCGACGCCCTGGGACATGGACCGGATCGCCGAGGCGCTGCGCGCCGATGCGGGCCACCGGATCAAGGCGGTGCTTGCGGTGCATGTGGATACCTCCAGTTCGGTGCGCAACGACGTGGCCGGGCTGCGCGCGCTGCTCGACGATCTGGGCCACCCGGCGCTGTTGATGGCCGATTGCATCGCCTCGCTGGCCTGCGACCGCTTCGAGATGGACGACTGGGGCGCCGACGTGGTGGTGACCGGCAGCCAGAAGGGGCTGATGGTGCCGCCCGGTCTGGCGTTCGTGTTCTTCAACGATCGCGCGGCGGCGGCGCGGGCCGCTTTGCCGCGGGTCAGCCGCTATTGGGACTGGGCCCCGCGGGCCGATCCGCAGGGGTTCTACCAGTATTTCGGCGGCACTGCGCCGACCCATCACCTGCACGGGCTGCGCGCGGCGCTGGACATGATCCACGCCGAGGGGATCGAACATGTCTGGGCGCGTCACGAACGGCTGGCCCAGGCGATTTGGACCGCCTGCGAGACCTGGGGGCAGGACGGGCCGCTCATGCTGAACGTGGCCGACCGGGCGCATCGGTCGCACGCGGTCACCGCGCTGCGCATCGGC
>NPIG01000303.1_pt1 | contig 32129 bp, 29 predicted proteins | sample 8637441 | NCBI WGS metagenome assembly NPIG01 (sample SAMN07420675, study PRJNA396082) | bioreactor metagenome | isolation source: sample BR6 brine-fed electro-methanogenic bioreactor BR | place: Japan: Kochi | collected 2016-06-14
CTCGAAGGTTCATGAATAGTCCGGGTTAAGCGTACATTCGCGGCCAAGGGCCGATTCCGGCCCGCCCTGGGAGGGGTGATGTTCGGCAAATACGGACGTGTGTGGACCGTTTCGGTTCTTTGCGGAATCCTGCTGTCGCTCGCTTCGAACGGCGTCGCTTCAGCCCAAACGGTGCGGCAGGTGACGGACGTCAAGACGGCGATGACCGGGCCCGGCGCGCTCGACGACGCGGGCACCACCGTCTTCGCCGGCGTCTCGGCCGACCTGCTCGGCACGAACCCCGCCCATGGCTTTCGCCTTCTCGCGTTCGACGCCGCGACCGGCTCGCCCTCGGCCGTCCTGGCGGACGCGCCGCTCCTGCCGCTCGTCGGAGTCAGCGATGATGGTCAACTCCTCGCGTTCGTCTCGGGAGCCAACCTGAGCGGCGCCAATCACGACGAGAGCGCGGAGCTCTTCGTCGTGCGCCGGGACGGGACGGGGCTGCTCCAGCTCAGCAGCGATCCGGCGGTGAACGCGGGAAGCGTTTCGGCCCTCGCGCTCGCCGGCGACGGCTCCGTCGTCGCGTTCGTCGCGAACACGGACCCGCTCGGCTCCAACCCGAACCACGCCTCCCAGCTCTTCATCGTTGAGACCACTGGCACCGGCCTCGTGCAGTTGACGAGCTTCACCGACGGCCGCTTCGGCATGCTCTCGATCAGCGACGACGGCGCGCGCATCGCGTTCGGCTTCGACGGCGACCCCTTGGGCACGAACGCGGACCGCGGGACGGAGCTCTTCACCGTTCTCGAGGACGGCAGCGACCTGCGGCAGATGACGAGCTCCCCGGACGGATACGACGCGAGTCTCCCGGCGCTCTCGGGCGATGGGCAGACCCTCGCGTTCCAGAGCGACGCCGACCCGCTCGGGGGCAACGGCGAGCACCAGGACGAGATCTTCGCGATCGACTGGGACGGGGCCAATCTGCGCCAGCTCACCTCGACGAGCGCCGTGCTCGGCATCACCGGCGACCCCGCGTCGCAGTTCCCCTCGATCACCGACGACGGTGCCTTCGTCTACTACCACACGAACCAGAGTTCGCTCTTTTCGAACTTCGACGGCAACTACGAGATCGCGCGCATTCGCCGCGATGGGAGCGGCCGTCAGCTCTTGACAAGCACCGCGCTCTCCGCGGGCTCGTTCCTCCCGGTCGTCTCGGGGGACGGGAGCCGCGTCGCGTACTTCGGCTTCGGCTCGGAGATCCGCTTGCGCGTGATGCGCGGCACGGGCGGCGACGAGCGCTCGCTCGCGGAGTTCGACCTCGTGTTCCAGGAAGACGCGTCGCTCTCGCCGGATGGAACGCGCGCGGTGTTCGTGCGCAAGACGAGTTTGCTCGGAGGCGGAGAGCTCTACCGCGTCGATGTCGACGGCGGGAGCCCGGTGCTCGTCACCGACGCGGGTGGCGGGACGCCGGCGCGGCCCGCGATCGCCGCGGACAACGACACGATCGTCTACGAGATCGACGACGAGATCCACGCGATCGAGGCCGGCGGCTCGAACCCCCGGCGACTGAGCGACGGGGACAGCGGGACGAAGGAGCGCCGGGCTGACCTCTCCGACGACGGGAGCTGGGTGGTCTTCGAGCGGGAAGCCGGTGACACGACGACGGTGTGGCGCGTAGAGAGCGATGGGAGCGGGCTCACCGAGCTCGTCGCGGGTCCGACCGGGACGCGCTCCCAAAGGCCGCGCATCGGCGGGGAGGGGAGCTGGGTCGTCTTCGAGTCGAACGCCGATCTCCTCGGGACGAACGCCGATGGCTCGTTCGAGATCTTCCGCGTGGCCGTCGACGGCTCGGGCCTGACGCAAGTCAGCGAGGGCGTGGGGCACGATGCGCGCAGCCCGGACGTCTCGGACAGCGGCGCGCTCGTCACCTTCAGCTCGACGGCGGACCCGCTCGGGAGCAACGCCGACGGCAACCGCGAGATCTTCACGCTGCGCGTCGCGGATGGGAGCGTGTTCCAGCTCACGGACACCGCGTTGGGGAGCAACGGGGCCCCGCGCATCTCAGGCGATGGGGCCTGGGTGTGGTTCGTCTCGAACGCGCCGATCACCGAGAGCGACCCCGACGCGCCAGCCGACTACTACCGCGTTCCCGCGACGGGAGGCGTCGTGCACCGTGTCGGTGGGTTGCGGCGCGGTGCGTCGGCGGCGATCGGCCCGGTCAGCCTCGGCGGCTCGAGCGGGCTCGCGCTCGATTCCTCGGGCGAGCGCGCGGTCTTCAGCGGACTCGGCGACTACACCGCCGAGAACGCGGACCTGCTCTCCGAGCTCTGGCTCGTCGATCGTGAAGCGACGCCCCGCTTCGAGATCGGCGCTGCCAGTCCGACGCTCCTCCGCTGGAGCGTGCTCTCCGGTCCGCTGCGCTACGACGTCCTGCGCGGCAACGTCGCCGAGCTCGGTCCAGCCGGGGGCGGTGTGACGGACCTCGGCCCGGTGAGCTGCCTCGAAGACGACTCGCCGGATGCGACGACGACGGGATTCGAGGACACGCTGCAGCCGGGAGCGGGGGAAGCCTGGTTCTTCCTCTACCGCGGCAGCGAGGGCCTCCTCGCGGGACCCGGGAGTTGGGGCACGCCGCCACGCGAGCCCGCGTCGGGAGGCTGCACGCCCTGAGGGTGAACCGCTCCCGACCCGTGGATTCGTTCGCGCTCGGGCATCTGTCACGTCGATGCAACATCGCCCGCTGTTCACCGGGTGCCCGCCTGTGATAAACGTAGGTCAACTTTCGCGTTCCGAAAGGGGCGTGCGACCAGCGTCAGGTCGAGAGAGCGGAGCCAGGCCGGTCGCGCCGTAGCGCGGGGGCGTGGTGTCTCGCCCAAGGGAGAGGGACATGCGCGACGAGAGGCTCGCGGGTTACTACCGCGACCGTGCGCCGGAATACGACCGCATCTACGAGAAGCCCGAGAGGCAGGAGAGCCTCGCCGAAGTGCGCGCGTGGCTCGCCAGGCAGGTCGAGGGCGAGCGTCTGCTCGAGCTCGCCTGCGGCACCGGCTACTGGACGCTGCAGCTCGCGAACCACGTCGAGCAGCTCGTCGCAACGGACTTCGTGCCCGAGGTGATCGTCGAGGCGCGCAAGCGGGCCTACCCCGAGGACATCGTGCAGTTCCGGCTGGCCGACGCCTGGGAGCTCGAGTCGATCCCCGGTGAGTTCACGGCGCTCTACGCCGGCTTCTTCTGGTCGCACGTCGAGATCGGCCGGCGCCGCGCCTTCCTTGAGCGGGTGCGCCAGCGCCTCGGCTCGGGAGCCAAGGTCGTCTTCATCGACAACCGTTACGTCGAGGGCAGCAGCACGCCGATCGCGCGCCGCGACGACGCTGGCAACACCTACCAGCTCCGCGACCTGCGCGGCGTGCCCCACGAGATCCTCAAGAACTTCCCCGAGGCGTCGGAGCTGGAGGAGGTGGCGGGACCGTTCGCCGAGGAGATCGAGGTGCGCGAGTTCGAGTACTACTGGGGCTTGGCGCTCCGCCTCGCCTGACGTTCCTTCTTGATAGACTTATGGCCTACGCCCGGAAGGGGGGGCCATGTCCATCATCACGTTCCGTCGTTTGCGCTCGGAGAGCGAAGCGCGGCGTCGCTTCGACCCCGTGCGGAGCGGGTGGCTGCAGCTCACGTTCGCCGTCCTTCTCATCATCGCCGCGACTCTGGTTCTGTACTGGATCCCGCTCTTCACCGAAACCGAGCTTGCCGAGGAGGTTTACGGGGGAGTGTTCGCGGCGGCGCACTTCCATGCGATCGCGGTGCCTCTGTGGCTCATCGCACTCGGTACGAGCTGGCCGATCGGTTGCGCCGTCGTGACGAGTGCGGCGTCCTGGTCCCTGCGTGAGCCGCGCTCCTCGAGGCGACGGGCTCTCCTCGTCGCGGTCGGGGGGCTGACGGTTGCGTTCGCGCAGTACTGGATCGTGACGCGCGTTCTCCATCTCGGCGCGTTCCTCGGCCTCTTCACGCATGCGGAGTATCCCCTCGGAATCGGACCGCTCTACGAGAGTGCGAGTTCGGGCGACCATCGCGTCCCGCTTCTCATCGGCAGCGCGGCACTCGCTTCGCTGCTCGCCTGCCTGTCGCTCGTGACGGTCTTCCGTATCGCCGGCTCGAGGCTGCGCACGACGCTCGGTGTGCTCGCAGCCCCGCTCGCCTTGGGCTTGCTCCTTCCCATCAGTGGCCTCCTCCCGCGAATGCCCGGGCCCATCGCGCCCGGACTTCGCGCTCCCGACATGCGCGCGCTCTCGATGCGTGGAGTCCTCGAGAGAGGCGGGCAGACCTTCACGAACTTGGGCTTGGTCGGTACGCACCGAGGGGAGGAGCCTGAGGCAACCGTCGTTGGCAGGCGAGCGGTGAGTGCCGTGGACGGCCCAGTGAGCTGGGAGTACCGAAACGACGAGGTCCGGTGTCTCTTGCCGGTCAGTCGCCTGGCGAGCCCCTGGGGCGTCCCGCTGCGGCTCGCCCAGTCCCGCGGAGACGAGTCGAGAGTCGGGGCCTGCCTCGAGTGGCCGCTGGACTCGAAGCAGCTCCTCGTCAGCGACCCCGAGACGGGTGAGCTCCTTCGTCGCGTGTCTCGCGCCGGGGGGCTGGCCGACGTCGGCCTTGGTGCGCGAGTGCGGCTCAAGCTCGACGCCGACCTCTGGGCTGCCGACGTCCGCGAGCTCCTGAACGAGCTGCGCGAACGCGGGGTGACGCTCGTCGAACTCGCCGCGCATTCCCGGGGCCGGGCCGCCATCCCAGAGGGAGCGGTTCTTCAGCTCGGTTCCGGCACGGCACCCCTCGAGACGCCATCGTTGACCCTCGCCTTGCGTGCGCAGCAGGCGCCAGGCGCTTCATGGCGTCTCACCCGGCGCATCATCAGCGTCACGCGCACCGTCCCCGTCTCACCCGAGGATCCGCTCTACGAGGCATGGACTTGGTTCGACCGAGGGATGCGGAGCGACCTGCGCGCGCTGAGGCGCTCGCGCCAGTACTTCGCTGCGGGTCCGTGGGGCGGTGGCAGATCGGCGCGCGTCGAGGGCGAGCTCGTGCAGCACGAGTGGGCACGCTTCCAGGAGCTCCTCCTCATCTTCGAGGACGCCTGGGTGGCTGGTGTGGAGACGGTGTGGCTCGAGTCGGCTACCGATCCGCGCGCGATCCACGCTGGAGACAGGGATCTGCCGATGGCCTTTGTGGGAGGTGGCGTTCGTCTCGTCGACGCGGGTGGCCGTGGCGGCGCTCAGGCGAGTCGACCCTTGCAGTGAGCCCGCGCCAACGTTAGCCCGACCGCGATCAAGCCGACGTTCATCGCCACCCCGCTGAGCGAGAGCGCGATCACCGCCGTTTCCGCGTCGCCCAAGGCGCCGCCGAAGAAGAGCGCGGCCGCGCGGACGACAAAAACGACGATGCCGTAGCCGAGCAGGAAGCGTTGGCGCTCCGTGACCTGGAGCGCGACGAGCGCCGGGACGTTGGCGAGGGCCGCGGCCATCCAGGGGACGATCCAGCGGGCGAGCTCGCCGGAGCCGCGCCAGTCCTCGCCGAAGACGAGCGCGAGCGCGTCGGGAGCGAGCCGGATCGCGACGAGGCAGCCGAGCGCGCCGGCCGCGGCGAGGCCGAGGGTCGCGAGCGCCGCGTAGCCGGCGATCGGCGCGCCGCGCCGGCGGCGTTCACCGAGGCGGCCCTGGAGAAGAGCCTGGAGCACCTTGCGGCCGAAGGCCGTCGGGACCTGCACGGCGCGGAAGGCGAGGGCGAAGAGTCCGACGGCCTCGCCGGTGAAGAGCATGGCGAGGATCAGCGCGGGCAAGCCCTGGGAGAGCTCGTTGAGCAGCGCGTGAGGGCTCGCGAAGAGCGGGAACTGGCGGTACCGCTTCGCGAGCGCACGTAGGCGGAGCCCTCGGACGCGGCGTCCCCGGAGGAGCGAGCGCGTCAAGAGGACGAGCAGCAGCGCGGCGGCGATCTCGGCGAGTGCGCGCCCCCAGACGAGCCCGCCCGCGTCGCGAAGGACGAAGTAGAGGCCGAGCTGAAGCCCCGCCATCGCGGCGAAGCGCGTGAACTGCCCCGCGGAGACGAGCGCGTAGCGCTCGTGGCGCGTCGCCATCCCTCCGAGCGCGAGCACGAGGCCGCCACCGCTGACAGCGAGGACGAGTGGCAGCGCGAGCTCCGGCCACGAGACGCCGTTCCAGCCGAGGCCGAACGCGGCGAGGAGCAGCATGCCGAGGCCGCTGAGCGCGCCGATCACGAGCGCCAGTCGGAGGCACAGTCCGAGCAGGGAGCGTGCGTGGCTCTCCGGACGCGGGATCACCAGCGCGAGCTCGTAGCGCAGGCAGGCGACGACACCGAAGCTCGCGGCGAGCGAGTGGAAGACCTCGAGCACGCCGAAGTCGGCCGGCGTGTAGAGGCGCGTGAGGAACGGCGACGCCGCGAGGAGCAGAGCCTGGCCGGCGCCCATCCCGCCTGCCATGACGGCGGCGTCCTTCGCGAAGGCGAGGGAGCGGCGGACATCGAGAGCGTCCAGAAGACGCCGTTCGCGGGCTGTGCTCAAGTGCGGCTCCGTCGGCGAGGGCTCGGAGACGATATCAGGAATCGATCCTCTCGCCGCTCGAGAGTCGCGCGCCGAGTAGGCGGGGCCGCATCCACGGCAGGACGAGGAGGGCGACCGGTCGGCCTCGGGCGCCGAGCTTGCGGCGGGCACGGATCGACACGGCGTTGTCCCGGTCGACGACGTTGACGAGTTGACGGATGCCTTCCCGACGAAGCAGCGCGCCGACACCGGACAGCAGTGTCTGGAACACACGCTTTCCTCGGTAGCGCTCGAAGACATGGCTGTGGAACGAGTACGCGACGCCTTCCGGCGGCGGGGCGAGCTCGACGCCCTCCATGAGCTGGATCCGCGCCGTGTCGATCATCGTGAAGCCCGCGACGACACCCTCGTGGAGTGCGACGTAGCAGCGGGCCCCGGCGTCGAGCTCCTGTGCGAGACGGTGGTCCTCATGCTGGCTCGACTGCGCCCTCGCTTGCTCGATCTCGGCGGGCCCGGCCCTCCTGACTTCCAGCGCGAGCCCGGGCTCGACGGCGGGTGGCTCGCCTTCGATGTCGGTCTCGAGCAGGAAGAGGCGCACGAAGCGCACGCCACAGCGGGTGAGTGCGCGGGTGAGGAACGCGGGCAGGCGGCGCAGCGGGCGCGCTTGGACGGCGTCGCTGCGCGCGCCCTGGGTCACCGCGCCGCTCCCGCCGCAGGGAGCCCGAGCAAGGCGCGGGTCTCGGCTGGTGTCGCGATGGCGCGTCCCATCGCGCGCGCGATCCCGACGACGCGCTCGACGAGCTGGGCGTTGGTCGCCAGCGTCGTGCGCGCCTCGTCGAGGTGGATGTTGTCCTCGAGGCCGACGCGGACGTGGCCTCCTGCCGCGATGGCGAGCGCGTTGGCGCGCGCCTGGGTCGCGCCGAGGCCCGCGAGAGCCCAGTGGGAATCGGCGGGGAGCTGTTGGAGCAGCGCCGCGATGCTGAGGAGGTCGGGCTGCGCCGTCGCAACGCCCCCGAGCAGGACATTGACGTAGTGCGGCGCCTCGAGCAGGCCCTTCGTCTCGAGATAGCGGGCGAAGTTCGCCATGCCGAGGTCGAAGACTTCGAGCTCCGGTTTGATGCCGCGCGCCTTCATTCGCACCGCGAGCTCCTTGACCGTCTCCGGCGCGTTGACGCTGGCGCTACGGCTGAAGTTGAGCGAGCTGAGCGTCAGGCTGGCCATGTCGGGTCGGAGCGGGCCCTCGAGGTCGAGGACATCGGCGCGGCGTTCGACCTCGGGCGTGTTGCGGCCACTGGTGCTCGCGCAGAGCACGAGCTCGGGCCGCGCCCGGCGAATCGGCGCGATGATCTCGGCGTAGACCTCCTTGCGCCAGGTCGGGCGGCCGTCCTCGTCACGCGCGTGAAGGTGGATCAGCGACGCCCCGAGCTCGGCGCATCGCAGGACCTCCTCGACGATCTCCTCCGGCTGGAGCGGGACGTGGGGCGTCAGCTCCCGGGTCGGGACCATGCCCGTCGGCGTGAAGTTGACGATCAGCTTGCGCATTCGGCGGTCGCTCCGTGCGGCCGGGGGCCGGGTCGTTCCCATCATCATGCCGCAGATGTCACGCGGTGCGCTTCTCGAAGTGGTCGAGGAGGTGCTGCGCCGGCCAGAAGCGCGGTGCGCTGCGCTGCCAGAAGCCCACGTGTCCGCCGCGCCCCGAGACCTCCACCCGGACGGAGGGCGAGGCCGACGCCAGATGGGGCTCGAGGCTGGCGAAGGGCACGAAGGGGTCGTCGCGGGCGACGAGGACCAGAGCGGGCACGTCGATGGCGGAGAGCCAGGGGCCCGCGCTCGCGTCCGCGTAGTAGGACTCGACGTCCGTGTACCCGGCGCGCGGCGCGGTCAGCATCGCGTCGAAGGCACGGAGCGACCGGATGCGGCGCAGCAGGCCCGGGGCGAGATCGAGGTCGAGTACGGCGTCGGCCTCACGGACCATGCGCAACAAGCGGCGCAGGAAGTAGAGGCGATAGACGAGGTTGCCGGCGGACTCGAGGGCGTCGGCGCAGCGGCTGAGGTCGAGCGGGACGCTGACGGCGGCGAGGCCGTCCAGGCCGGTCGAGCCCGCGTGTTGCCCCGCGTAGCGCGTGAGCATGCTCGCGCCGAGCGAGAAGCCGGTGGCGACGAGCGGGCGAGCCAGTCCCGCCTCGCCGAGGGCGCGCACGACGGCGCCGATGTCGTCGCTCTGGGCGGCGTGACCCAGTCCTTTGGAGAGCGAGTAGGTGCCCGTCGTGCCGCGGAGGTTCATGCGGACGACGTTCCAGCCGCGGGCGAGACCTTCGTGGGCGCACCACCTGAGGTAGGGGGAGTCCGCGCAGCCTGCCAGGCCGTGGATGAGGAGCCAGGTGCCCTTCGGGGGGGAGGAGGGGTGCTGGAGGACCAGGCGGACGGCGGCTTGGTTGTCGACGGGGATGTCGAGGGTTTCCTTCGCGCCGTTTGGTTCGGGGGAGGTGGCGAGGGAGGAGACGATGGTTTGGCGGTGCGGGCCGGCTAGGGCTCGGGCTGGGTGGAATGGTGGTGGTGTCATGGATGGGCTCCGGGGGGGGATGTTGGCGGGTTGTTGGCTTGGGTGCCAGTTGGTGGGGGTCTTGGCAGCGGTCTTGGGTGGGCCCTCCCGGTTCTTCTGCGCATCCTCTTGGGGACAGTCACCCGCTCGTTTCGCGTCATCTCGGTTGTTTCATGGCGGGTGAGCCGTCCCCGATTCAATCGCCTCGGTGCCGGGGCCCACCAGCCCAAGGGCTGGCGGGCCCCGGCGGAGGTAGAATCCCCCCATGGCGAACGCTGAACACGGGCCCCGGGCCCGAGCAGGACGGGCCGGAGCGCTGCGCGTCGCCGCAGGCATCCTGACGAGTCGCGTCTTCGGGCTCGTGCGCGATAGTCTCGTCGCGCGTCTCATCGGTCTCGGCCCGCTCACCGACGTGTACTCCGTCGCGTTTCGCGGTCCCAACCTCCTTCAGAATCTGCTCGGGGAAGGCACGCTCTCCGCGGCGTTCATCCCGCTCTACAGCCGGATGCTCGCCGAGGAGCGGGTGGAAGACGCCGGTCGCTTCGCGGGGGCGATCTTCGGGCTCTTGCTCGTCGTCGCCGCCACGCTCTCGCTCGTCGGCGTCCTCGCCGCGCCGGCGATCGTTGCGCTGGTCGCGCCCGGCTTTCTCGGGGATGGAGCCGCCGCGGGTTCGATCGATCGCTACGCGTTGACGGTGACCGCCGTCCGCTACGTGTTCCCGATGGCTGGCGTGCTCGTGCTCTCCGCGTGGGCGCTCGGCGTGCTGAACTCCCACCGCCGCCTCTTCCTGTCGTACGTCGCCCCGGCCGCGTGGAACGCCGCCATCATCGCGGCGCTGCTCGTCGCGTGCCAAAGCGGGGGCTACGCGTTCTTCGAGTCGCTCGCCGGGCAGGCCCACGGCGCAGCGTACGTGCTCGCGGCGTGTGTCGGGGCCCTGCTGGGCGGCGTGCTACAGCTCCTCGTGCAGCTCCCGACCGTGCTGCGGCTCCTCGGCGGACTGCGGGTGCGCGTCTCGTTGCGAGTTGCCGGCGTCCGCGAGGCGATGCGCGCCGCGGGCCCCGTCATCCTCGCGCGCGGGGGCGTGCAGCTCGGGAGCTGGTTCGACACCGTGCTCGCTTCGCTGCTCGTCGCGGGCGCGCCCGGCGCGCAGCGCTTCGCGACGATCCTCTACGTGCTGCCGGTCAGCCTCTTCGGCATGTCCGTCGCGGCCGCGGAGCTGCCGGAGCTCAGCCGGGAGTCGGGGGAGGGGCAGCGGGAGGCCTGGAGCGAGCGCCTCGGGCTCGCGCAGCGCCAGGTGGCGTTTCTCGTCGTGCCGACGGTCGTCGGCTACCTCTGTTTTGGTCTCCCGATCACGTCGGCGCTCTTCGGGGCCGGAGTCGGGGGCCTCGTCGCGCTCGTGCTCGCGGCCTACGCGCCGGGATTGATTGCCTCGACGTGGTCCCGGCCTCTCCAGAACGGTTTCTACGCGCTCGGAGACACCAAGACTCCCGCCCGCGTCGCGCTCGCGAGGATCGCGCTCTCGGCTCTGCTCAGCGTCCCGTTGATGCTCTTCGCGGACCGCTTCCGCCTCGACGAACTCGTCGGGCTCCCGCTGGGGGAGACCGGGGCGCTGCACCTCGGAGCGATTGGGATCGCGGGAGCCTCGGCGCTCGGGGCGTGGGTCGAGCTCCTCGCGCTGTCGTTGACGCTGAGGCGGCGGGTGGGTGGCTTCGCGCTGCCTTGGGACCGTCTCGTTCGCTTCCTCGCGCTCGCAGTGCTCCTCACCGTGCCCGCGGCTCTCGTGTGGCGGTTCTTGAGCGGGCTGTGGGAGCCCGCCCTCGCTGCGGCCGTCGTCGCGGTCTTCGCGGGCCTCTATCTCGGCGCCGCGCGGGTCCTCCGCTGGCGCGAGCTCGGCCTCTGGCTCGGGCGAGTCGGGGCTTCGTAGCGACCGTATCGCTGGACAGCAGGCGGGAAATCGGCGAAACTCCCTGAACTGGGGTCAGTAAGGATAGGGAAGAGGTGGCCGCGCGGAGGCCCGTTCCGTGGTCGAGCCATCGGATGCCCAGAGGCGGGGCGAATCGCACGACGGACTCGAGCGCCCTAGGGTGCCCGAGTCGCCTGAGGCGAGGCCGTTGCCCCGTGACGAAGCGCTCTGGCAGGTCGACGAGCGCGGATTCCTCAGCTACGTCGATGGACGATTCTCGCAGTTGCTCGCCACTCCCGTCGGAGAGCTTCTCGGGCGCCGCGTCCTCGACTTCGTCGACGAAGGTGGACGTGATGCACTCGTCGCATGCCGCGAGCGGGGCGGCGTCGTCGACCTCAAGCTGCGCGGACGGGGCGGGGCGCCGTTCTGGGCGATGGTCCAAGTCACTCCACTGAACGACGCCCAGGGCCTTCACCGCGGATGCATCGGACACGTGACCGCGCTCGGCGGACCGGACTCGCGTGAGCGCGCGCTGCGCGAGAGCGAAGAGCGATTCCGGACACTCGTCGAGAACGTCCCCGGCGTGGTCTACCTCTGCCGGAACGACGAACGTTTCTCGATGCTCTACATCAGCCGGGCGATCGAGTCTCTCGTCGGGATCCCGGTGGCGGAGTTCCTCGAAGACCGGGTCAGTCTCGGCGAACTCATGCACCCCGAGGACGTCGAGAAGGTGCGTCGGCTGGTCAACGCGGCGTTGCTCGAGAAGCGTCAGTACGTCCTCGAGTACCGCCTGCGCGGCGCGAGCGGTACGTGGCTCCACATCGAAGAGCACGGGCAGGGCGTGTTCGACGAGTGGGGCGCGCTGCGTTACCTCGAGGGGACCCTGATCGATGTCACGTCGAGGCGGCAGAGCGAAGAGGAGCGGCGCCAATTCGGGGAGTGTCTCGAGCGCTCGCGCAAGCTCGAGAGCCTGGCGGCTCTCGCGGGCGGGGTGGCGCACGACTTCAACAATCTGCTCGTCGGCGTGATCGGTTACGCCGACCTCGCTCTCGAGTCGGTGGAGGAGTCTCACCCCGGCCGGGAGATGATGCGGCGCATCCGCGCATCCGCGCTGCGCGCGACGGAGCTGACCGACCAGCTCCTCGCGTACTCGGGACGAGGGCGCTTCATCGTGCGTGCCCACGACCTCAACGAGCTCCTGCGCTCCTACCTGGCGGCGCTTCGTACTACCGCCCCAGGCGAAGTTGCCCTGCGTCACGAGCTCGGCGAGCGCCTCCCTCCCATCCAGGCCGACCGGACGCAGCTCTCGCAGCTCGTCGCCAATCTCGTCTCCAACGCCTGGGAGTCGCTCGAGGGACGCGCCGGTGTCGTCACGTTGCGCTCCCGCGCGGAGCGGCTCAGCCCCGCCCAGCTCGGCAACCTCGAGACAGCCTCCGAGCTCGACCCAGGCGAGTACGTCGTCCTCGAGGTCGAAGACAACGGACCGGGGATCCCGAGCGGACTGCGGCGCCGCATCTTCGACCCCTTCTTCACGACCAAGCTGACGGGTCGCGGGCTCGGACTCGCCGCCGTCCTCGGAATCGTGCGCGGGCATGGGGCGGGCATCGAGGTTCTCAGCGAGAAGGAGCGCGGGACGCGGGTTCGTGTCTGTTTCCCCGTAGCGGCACAGGACGGCTTCGAGCCACGCCTTCCCCCGTCGGCGCTCACGACGCTCGCCGGCCGGACCGTGCTCGTCGTCGATGACGACGAGGGAGTGCGCTCCGTCGCTCAGCTCGCGCTCACGGGCGCCGGGGTCGAGGTGCTTCTCGCGAGCCATGGCCAGGAGGCGCTGGAGCTCTTCGCGAGCCGCCCGAGCGAAGTCGACCTCGTCGTGCTCGACCTCTCGATGCCCGGCATCGGTGGGCGCGACGTCTGCGGCGCCGTGCACAGGCTCAATCCGCGGGCGCGCATCCTCCTCAGCAGCGGCTTCGACGAGGGAGTGGCGACAGTCGACTTCGGGCCGGCGGAGCTCATCGGGTTCCTCAAGAAGCCGTACAGCCCCGCCGAACTGCTCGAGCGCGTGACGCGGAGTCTCGGTGAAGAGGAGTAGTCCCTCGCATCGGGTCTCGACGCGCTCACGGGCCTCCGAGTTGCGGCGGCGGGGTGAGGGGGCGACGATGGCATGCCGCACGAGGTCGTGTGGAGGGAGCCGCTTCGAATGAGCGAGCGCACAAGGGCCCGGCTCGACAGCTCGGTCTTCGATCTTCCTGTTCAGGAGCTCCGGCGGGGTTATCGCAGCGACGTCTACTTCTGGCGCTCGAAGGTCGTCCTCGAGCGCCAGGAGATGCACCCCGAAGTGACGATGCAGGTCTTCCAGAAGCAGCGGGCCGTGCTCTGCGGTGTCGACGAGGCGCTCGCGATACTCGAGCTCGCCAGCGGCCGGTACCGCGACGAGCGTGCGGCGTACGCCGTCTTCGACGAGTTGATCGAGCTCAAGCGGCGCGCCCGCCGGGTGTACCGAGCCGATCGCGCGACCTACCTCTCGCTGATGAGCGAGAAGGTGGCGCTCGCGGAGCGCCTCGACGCGCTCTGGGAGCCGGGTTTCGATGCCCTCGAGATCAGCGCCCTTCGCGACGGCGACGAGATCGCTCCGTGGGAACCCGTGATGCACATAAGGGGCGACTACAGCCTCTTCGCGCACCTCGAGACGATCTATCTCGGCGTGCTCGCCCGCAGGACGCGCGTGGCAACGAATGTGCGGCGTGTCGTCGACGCCTCGGGCGGAAAGCCCGTGCTCTACTTCCCGGCTCGCTTCGATCACTGGGCCGTGCAGGGCGGAGACGGGTACGCCGCGCATGTCGGTGGGGCCCAGGGAGTGTCCACCGATGCCCAGGGCGAGTGGTGGGGCGCCGACGCGGCGGGCACGGTGCCGCACGCGTTGATCGCTGCGCTCGGCGGCGACACGGTGGCGGCCGTGCGCGCGTTCGGGGCGGAGTACCCCGAGGTCAAGCTCGTCGCCCTCGTCGACTTCGACAACGATGTCGTCGAGACCTCGCTCCGCTGTTGCCGTGCGCTTGGCGAGCGGCTCTGGGGCGTGCGCGTCGACACGTCGGAGAATCTCGTCGATCGATCGTTGCTTCCCGAGATGGGGCGTTTTCGTCCCAACGGCGTCTGCCCCGAGCTCGTCTGTCTCCTGAGACGGGAGCTCGATCGCGCGGGTTTCTCGCGGGTGCGGATCATCGCCTCCGGGGGCTTCGACGCGGAGAGGATCCTGGAGTTCGAGGAGCGCCGGGTGCCCGTCGATGCCTACGGCGTCGGGAGTGCGCTCCTCGGTGGGCGCACGGACTTCACGGCCGACGTCGTCGAGGTCGACGGGGCGCCGCTGGCCAAGGTCGGCCGCTCGCTCGAGAAGAGCGCGCGGCTCGAGCTGGTCAACGAAGAGCGCAGTGACAGCGGGAGCAGAACATGAGCGTGGATGCTTGGATCGCCGAGAAGATGGAAGCCGCTCGCGCGGACGAGATCTACCGGGTCGACTACGGCGCCGTTGCCGAACGCGCGCACGCGTGGGCGAAGGACCGTAACGTGTGCCCCGCAGCCACCGACGAGCGCAAGATCGCCCTCTTCCTCGTCGATGCACAGAACGCGTTCTGCGTCCCGGGGTTCGAGCTCTTCGTCGGCGGCCGCTCGGGGCATGGCGCCGTCGAGGACAGCCGGCGGCTCGTGCGCTTCCTCTACGAGAACCTCGAGAAGATCACGACGATCGCGGCGACCCTCGACACCCATCGGGCGGCGCAGGTCTTCCACCCGCTCTTCCTCGTCGACAAGAAGGGAGAGCATCCCGAGCCGATGATCTCGGTGTCGGTCGAGGACGTACGCCAAGGACGCTGGCGCTTCAACGAAGCCCTGGCCCCGAGCCTCGGCGTCGATCCCGACTACGGGCAGGACATGCTCCTGCACTACGTCGAAGGGCTCGCTGCTCGCGGCCGCTACTCCCTGACGGTCTGGCCCTACCACGCGATGCTCGGCGGGATCTCTCACGCGCTCGTCTCGGCGATCGAGGAGGCGATGTTCTTCCACTCGGTCGCGCGGCATGCGCAGCCACACCTTCTCAGCAAGGGAAGCTCTCCTTGGACCGAGCACTACTCGGTGCTCGCCCCGGAGGTCCTCGCCGACCCCTCGGGCCGGCCCCTCGCGGAGCGCTCCCGCGTCCTTCGCCGCCTCGTCGAGTCGCACGACGAGGTCTACGTCGCAGGCCAGGCGAAGAGCCACTGCGTCGCCTGGACGATCGAGGATCTGATCGAGGAGCTCGAGGAGCCCGCGCTGATCCGGAAGCTCCACCTGCTCGACGACGCGTGCACCGCGGTCGTCGTACCTGGAATCGTGGATTACAGCGGCGCCGCGGAGAGCGCGTTCGAGCGCTTCGCCCGGGCGGGCGCGCTGCGGGTTACGACGCGAAGCGTGATCCTCTGACGGATCAGCGCCCTTCCTGGTTGGTGCGGCGGCGGTCGCGCCAATCGCGCCAGCGTGCCCGGCAGGTCGGGATCAACTTCGAGAGCCGCCACAGGCAAGGCTCGATGCGCACGTGATTCCACACGCTCTCGCGCAGCACGATCTCGTAGTAGCTGACCATCAACGAGTGCTCGGGGTTGTAGGTGTCGTGGCGCGGGTAGAAGCGGGCTCCGAACTTCGAGTGCCAGCCCTTCGACTCGGGCTGGGCGTAACCCCAGACCTTGCGATAGCCGAGCGCGCGGGCGTGGGCGAGGGTGACGTCGCGCAGCGCGCGGCCGAGGCCTCGGCCCCCTTGCCGCTTCTGAAGCCCGAGCCGTACGTAGTGGCTCTTGCTCCGTCCGCTGCCGAGCAGGCGGTCGATGAGCCTCTCGCTCATTGCGCCGATCCCCAGCGCTTCGCCGCTCTCCTCGTCCTCGGCGACGACGAGGTGGTAGCCGACGAGCAGGCGGTCGAGGAGATTCTGGTCGGGGAGCGCTTGGACGCGATCGACGATCGCGTCGGCGTGGGAGCCGCCGCGGCTGACGCGCAGTACGTCGTAGGCGTCGCGGTAGACCGAGAGGATCCCCGCGTCGTCGTCCCCGGGGCGGTAGGGGCGGATCTTCACTCGCACGGCGCGCTCCCTCTCATCTCGCGCCCTCGTCGCGCAGCACGTGAAGCGGCAGCACCTTGAGCGCGGGGGTCGTGTAAGGCTCTCGGCGGAGAATGCCGAGCACGCCGCCTTTGCGCCACCACGCGCTCATCATCGCGTGCCCCTCGCCACCATGCCGCAAGGACTCGAGGGCAGCGCGTGTGAGCGCACCTTCGTCGAGCGGCCCGAGCCTCGGGCTCGCGATCAGGAAGACCCTGACGAGCCCGTCGATCTCCCGCTCGACGAGCTGGTAGTCGTTGGGGCCGCCGCCGAATCGCGCCGGCAGGGTGCGCTCGAGGAGCTCGACGATGTCCGCACCGACGAAGTGCATCCCTTCGCTCGTCAGCTTCTCGTAGCTACGGATCGTGTCGAGGTGTTCCTCGAAGCCGAGCGCGCCGAACGGGCAGCCGCAACGGCGCCGCGTGCGGCGGGCGTGGTCGCCGATCTCGACGTTGAGCATCAGTTTCGGGGCGCTGGGATGGAGCGTCGTCAGGTAGAGCGCGTCGACCGAACGGTCCAGCGAGGAGACCGGGCGCTCGCGGCTGAGCAGGGCGACCTTGTCGCCGAGGACGTGGACGTCGTCGTGGTGAGCGGGGTCGCCGCAGGCCATGCCGATGCGGCCCGTCTCCGAGATGCCGTAGCTGCACGCTGCGCGACAGCCCGCCCCGGCGACGAGCGCCGCGCGGGAGGACGTGTACGCTTCGCCACCGGTGCGAAAGAGCGTCCCGGCGATGTCGACGCCGTTGTCCCGGGCTGCCCGGCAGACCCGGATGACCGTGGAGACGTTGGCGTCGACGAGCGGCGCCTGGTGCTGGCGTTTCTTCGCGACGATCCAGTCGAGGATCACGTGCGCTCTGTCGAGCGGGACGTGTCGCGGGCGGGGGAGCGGGCGCCCCCATAGGCGGCTCCCGCCGAGCAGGCAGGCGGTCATCGCGGCGCTCCGCGCGTCGGACGGCCGCCAGAGCGGGCGATTCTGGCAAAACCACCGCTCCGGCTCACGGCCGAGACGGACGCGGTAGAACACTTCCTTGAGGCCGGTCACTCCGGGCGGGGCGGGGCGCCACACGGCCGCGGGGCGTTCGAGCGCGCCTTGTGCGGCGAGCGCGAGGTGGACGTGGGCCGTCTCGTAGGCGAGCAAGTCGAGGTCGATGATCAGGCGCGTGGCCGGGCCGCGGCTGCCGCCGGTGCTCCCCTCGTAGTGTGCGCGTGCGAAGGGATTGTCGAAGTCCCGGGCGCGGACGGCCAGGTCGAGCCCGAGGCGGCGCAGCGGGCGGCGACCCTTGAACTCGTCGAGGCTGATGTGCACGCCGGCGTCGTAGAGCTCCGCGAGCGCGGCCTCGACGCCATCGCGGTCGACCGTGCGGGCGATGTCGCCGAGCTCCGCGCCAGCCGCGCTCATCAGCGCGCGGTAGGGCGAGTCGGGGCGGGCGAAGACGCCGCGCTCGAGCAGGCGCAGGAAGCTCTCGCCGCGGCGCGCGAGGCGCTCGCGCACACCCGCGAGGGCGCGGGCTTCGTCGAAGGGCTCGCGCAACGGTTGGCGGAGGTCGGTGAGGAGGCGCCCGGCCTTTCTCAGGTCGCGCAGCACGGTAGCGATTCCGTGCCGGGCTCATCGCCGGCCATGGACCTCCACTGGGGGCAGAAGCGTGGAACGACGTGCGAGTACGCTCCGCGGACCAGATCGAGCTCCCGGCGTCCCACGATGGGCGCGAGGGGCTCGTTGGTGAGATTCCCGAGCGCGCGGTCGTCTTCGATGAAGTTGCAGAGCGTGACGCGGCCGTCGGTGGCGACGTAGAGCTTGTCGAGGCTGCCGCACGCCTTCGTGTCGAGACCAGCGGCCTCCTCCTTCGGCCAGCAAAGCACCTGGGCTTTCGTCACCGCCCCCGATGCTGCCCGCGCGAGCTCCTCGAAGGCCTCGCGCAACGCGGAGCGTTCGAGGAAGACCCGTGTGCTCCGGGCTCGTCCCGCGCGGATCATCGGCTTGACCTGGAACACCTCGACGCCGAGCGCGTCGGCGAGCTCGAAGCAGGGGACGAGCTCGTCGCGGTTGAGCGAGCAGAGCGTGAAGCGGGCGATGACGTGGAAGCCGGAGCGCACGGCGAGGGCGAGGGCGCGCTGCGCGCGATCCCCGGAGGCCGCGGGACCACGCAGTTGGCGCAGCCGGGAGGGTGTGAGCGCGTCGAGCGAGATCTTCACCGTGCCGAGTCCCGCGTCTCCGAGCCGGGCCGCCGTGTCGTCGTCGAGCAGCAGGCCGTTGGTGTTGATCCCGGAGCGGATGCCGATCGCGTGTGCGCTTCGTGCGAGGGCGAGGACGCCCTCGAGCGCGAGCAGCGGCTCCCCGCCGGTCATGCGGATCTCCCCGATCTCGAACCGTGCCCGCTCGCGCTCCGCGCTCCACTCGTCGATCCGCCGGGTGATCCGCGCGAAAGGCAGGTCGCGACCGTTGCTGCGCGTCCCGTCGTCGTTCATGCAGAACAGGCAGTGCTGGTTGCAGCGCTCGGTGACCTTGATCTCGAGCGAGATGCGCTCCCGAATCGTCATCGCGGGATCGCTTCGAGTTTGGCCCGATTCCACGCGAGAACCTCGAGCAGACTCTCGAGTCCTCCCGCGCTCTCGCCGGAGGGGATGTGGCCGAGCGTGCGGAAGACGAGCGGGCGGTTGTCGTCGTCGACGTCGAGCGCGAAGAAGCCCGGCGTCTTCGGGCGCTTGTCGGGCTCGGGCCGGAAAGTGATCAGGTAGAGCGGGGCTGCGCCGAGAGAGGCGGTGTAGCGCAGGCCTTCCTCGCGCGTGCCCTTGAACGCGAAGTCGAAGTTCACGCCGGGCTCGGCGCCTTCGGATACACACGCGTCGAGGAAAAGGCGGGCCTTCTCGAGCCGCGCGCGCTCCATGACGGCGACTTCCTCGTCGCTGGGCGTTCCAGGGCCCGTTGCCGCGATGCCCTCCGCGTGTTGGCGATCGAGGGAGAAGCGGACGAGGACGTTGTTACCCGCGAGCAGCGCGCCGAGCGTGTCGCGCCACCCGGCGTGGCCAACCCAGTGTCCATGGGTGAACACGGCGATGCGGCTTTGGGGGAGGAGCTGCGAGGCACGCTCGATCATGCGCGGCAGCTCGGGGTGGAGAGTCGGCTCTCCGCCGGAGATGTTGACGAGGCCCCGATAGCGCGCGCTCGCCAGACGCTCGAGGGCGTCGGTGAAGTCGGCGAGAGAGAGTACGCCGCGGCCGCTCGGGCCGCTGAAGGTCGAGCAGGAAGGGCAGCGGAACTGACAGCGGTGGATGATGCGCACCGTCAGCTTGGGTTCGCCGCGCTCGGGGGCGCCGCCGCGCTCTGTCGATGCAGCGCTCATGCGTCGGCGCCCTTGTGCGCGAAGACGACGCTGGCCTGTTTGCCCGCGGCGCTGCGGCGCGGCGTCTCTCGCTGGACGGAGAGCGCACCCGAGGCACGCCACATGGCGGCGATCAAGCGCCGGCCGCAGTGTTCTCGTCCCAGAGCTTCGAGGGCGGTGTCGATCATCTCTTCCTCGTCGATGGCGCCGAGCCGCGGGTCGATCAGGAGGCGGAGCGCGGGAGGCGCGCCCTCATGATCGACGTGGATCCACTGGAAGTCCAGAGGAGACCCGCCCGCGCGCGGCGCGAGCACCGTCTCGATCAGCGCGCCGAGCTCGCTCGTGCTCACGGTCATGCCCTCGAGGGTGACGACACTGCGGCCGCGAATCCCCTCGATCCGCGTCGTGAGGCCGAGCTGACCGAACGCGCACGAACACTCGCGGCGCAAGAGCCTGGCCGAGTCGCCGAGCTCGACGTTGATCATGATCTTGGGCGTGTGGAACGAGAGCGTGCTCAGCAGGAGTTCCGAGCTCTCGTCCGGAGCGATCGCGGCCACGGTGTCCTCGAGGAGATGAAGAGAGTGCGCTTGGCCGGCGCATCCGCAGCCCATCGCGATCGAGCCGATCTCCGTCGCCATGTAGCGTTCGTAAACGCGGGCCCCCGTGGCCTCGAGCTCGGCGAGTGCCGTGGGCGGCAACGGCTCGGAGCCGACGAGGAAGGTGACGCCCTCGAGCGAGAGGCCGCGCTCCGCCGCACGTGTGGCGAGGCGGCGCGCGCGGCTGACGTAACTCTGCACGGCGGCACGTGCGTGCCGCGCGCGCGCACCCGCGGCCCAGTCGAGGATCCGGTCGAGTTCGTCGAGGCGTGTCGGCTCGGGCCAGGGGATCGGGCGGCCCGCGAGGCGCGAGAGTCCCAGCGTCCCCCACATCGCGAGACGGTTCTCGAGGCCTGGGCGCGTCTCTCCGTCCTCGAGGAGCTGGAACCAGCGCTCGAGGCGCGCGTCGACCTTGACGTAACGCAGCGCGTTGTTCAGGCCGGTGCTGGCGGGCAGGCGCGGGTACCACAGCGCAAGCGGCGCGCGTTCCAGTCCGAGCATCGGCAGCATGAGCGCTTCGTAGGCCGCGCGGGTCTCGAGGAACTCGAGGTCGTGTTGCGTTCGCGTGGCGCGTCCGCTGCTGCCTCCGCTTCTCACGGCGAAGCCCACACCGGTGAACGGGTTGTCGAAGTCGCGCGCCGTCACCGCGAGGCTTTCGCCCTCGACTTCGAGGGGCGCGCGTCCCTTGAACGCATCGAAGGGGACGCGCACGCCCTCCTCGGCGAGCGCTCCGAGGAAGGCATCGAGCCCGTCGCGGCGCAGCGCGGTGCGGGCGTCGGCGGCGGTGCAGCCGGCGGCGTCGAAGAGCGCCCGGTAAGGGCTGCGCTGCTCCGCGTCGAAGACGGCGCGCTCGAGCAGCGACAGGAAGACCGCCTCCCGGTCGGCGAGGCGGGCGGTGATGTGCGCGCGCGCCCGATCCGGCGTGACCGGCGTGCGCAGGAAACGTCGGAGGCCGCCTGCGAAGCGGGCATGGGAGCCGATGTGCCGCAGCATCAGCGACCCCTACACGAGTGAGCGCGGGTGGGGAGGGCGGCGATCGCGGGCGTTCACGCCGAGGAGTCCTCGGGGGGGTACCCGAGCCACGCGAGCGCGTCGTTCATCGAACGAAAGGCTCGGTACTCGATCGGAGAGTCTCGCAGCTCATGGTGCGTCTCGTAGAGCCGCCCGAGGCCGTATCCGGCATCGGCGGTGAAGACGGTCGCCGTGCGGCCTCCGGGGCGCGCTGCAGCGAGCTCGAGGACGCGCTCGGCGAGCTCCTCGAGCTCGTGCGCGTGGACCTTGTCGAGGCTGGCATCGCGGAGATCCCAGATGAGGTCCCGGCTCGGCTCTTCGGCGAAAAAGGCTTCGACGAAGTCTCGGAGATTCTGGTAGTCGATCTGGCCTTCGAGGCGATGGATGGTGAGCGTCCCGCAAAGGCGGGTCGTGTGTCCGCGGCTCTCACCCATGGTGTCGCTGCCTCTCGCGAAACACCGCGTCGCACTGCCCCTCGCCGCGCGTACCGTAACACGCTGCGTGGGGAGTGTCTGCCGGGTTGGGGCCGTGTCGGCTACTTGACCCGGTCCACGCTCTTGTTCCCGCGAGCGCGGACCTCGATCAAGAGCTGGGCGAGGCCACCCGCGTCATCCTCGTCGCGAAGCGTGAGCGAATAGTGTCCCGGCTCGGTCGGAGCGTCGAAAGCAACGTGACCCCGGCGGCTCCCTGGAGCGATCGGGCTGCGGGAGAGAACGCGATGAGGTGCGACGGGAGCGTCACCGCGGAGGCTGTCCTTCCGGGCGAGTTCGATCGAGGGGTGGGCACCGAGTGGAGCCGTGGTGAGATACGAGACCTCGAACAGCTCGCCAGCGTCGTAGAGGCGGCGCGTCAGCCGCAGACGTGCGTCGATGCGCTCCACGCGGAAACTGCGCTTGGCGAACGTCGCGTCCTCGGGTGCTTCGCCTCGCAGCGTGAGGTGGTAGACGCCCGCGGTCCGCGGCGTCGGGAAGGTCCACGTGCCCCACGGACGTCGCTCGAGGCGAGGCGAGGCGAGCAGAGGCTCGGACCTCTCCTGGCCGTCGGCGTAGACCTCGAACCATGCTGCGGCGGGGAGCGCGCGGGAGGCTTCGTACTGCACGCAAAGCGGGGTGCCGGCCGAGACCGAGTCCGCGTCGAGAGTCAAGCGCACGGGAGACGCTTCGACGGCGACGGTGATGGGCGCGGGGGATTCCTGGTCCCGCTCGTGCACGTGCACTTCGTACTCGCCGGGCACTCCGGGCAAGGGGAGCTCGAGCATGCCGTCACGCTGGTCGAGCAGGTATCGGCGCGATGCTTGGTCCGTGGGAGCCGTCGCGTGTTTGGCGACGACTTCGGCCCAGGCGCTGGGATCCGTCGGCTCACGTCCGCTGAAGCGAACGGCGACCGACCCTCCGGTGTAGAGCGCTCCGCTGTCGGCGCGTGCGAGGCTCGTGGAAGACTCGGGCGGCACGGAGGATGTGGCGACGGGGAGCGTGTCCGTCGCCGCGCGCACGGCGAACGCGAGCTCGAGGGCGTTGCTCGCGGTGTAGAAACGTCCCCTCCCGGCGTGGGCGAAACAGGACAGCTCGGTCCGCTCCTCGTCGGTCGCCCCGAACGCAATGACGTGGAGCGTGATCGACGGACGTTCGCGGAGAAGCTCGGCGAGCGTGTGGCAGGGAGATGCCGTGCAACTGTCTTTGCTGTCGCTGATCAGGACGAGCGAGCCGGCGTCCCCGAGCAACTCGAGGCCCGTCTCGATGGCGCCGAGCGTCGGCGCCTTGCCGCCGGGCCGAAGGAGCGCCAGTTCTCGCATGATGTGCTTGCGGGCCAGGATCTCCGCGGGGACGGCGGCCTCCACGTCCCGGCAACCGTTTTCGCCCGTGCGCCCGAAGAGCACGAGGCCGAGATAGCTGTGAATGGAGAGCTCGCCCGTCCATGCAACGAGCACCGACGCCGAGATCTCGCTCTTCGTTCGCCCGGACGCGGTGCGGTCCGCCATCGTCGAGGAGGAGTCGAGTAGAACGACGGTCTTCGTCGAGAGTGCACGAGTGCCGCCACCGCCGGCATCCGCGGCGGTGAAGCTCAGAACGAGCGAGATGGCAAGGAGCGGGACGAGAACGCGCGGGAGCACGAGGGAACCTCACTGTTTGGGGGAGCCGCCGCGGCCCTATCCGGTCGCGACTCCGCCCTTGAGCTACCACGCTCGCTCTGGTGAATCAACGACAATCTCATCGCGGGGGTCAAAAGAAAGGGGACGGGTCGGCCCCGTCCCCTCAGCGGTTGCGTCTTGGTCTGGGCAAGGTGGCGGGTCAGCCGCGCCACTCCGTGTCGTCGACCGTCGTCTTGAAGTCGGCCTCGATGCGCTCGGGGAGCTCCTCGTCCGCGACCGCTTCCTTCTGCGCCGCGCTGGGCACGCCGACCGTGATCAGCGACTCCATGCGGCACTTGTCGAGCGCCTCGGTGAAGTCCGCCGTCGACGGGTCGTAGCGGTCGTAGTCGAGGACGGGGAGGTTCCCTTCCATCGAGAACAGGTCGTTCGCCTTCGCGCAGAGCTTGCAGCCGATGCATCCGATCTCGCAGACCGCCTTGACCTCGGCGCCGAAGTCGGCGTTCGAGCAGGCGATGACGAGCATCTGCTCGGCTTTGAAGGGCGCCATCGTGATGATGTTGCGCGGGCAGACCTTGGCGCAGGCGCCGCAGCCCGTGCACGCCTCGTAGAGCACGCGCGGGAGCGCCTTCGAGAGCTCCATCGCGTCGAAGTTGCACGCCTCGACGCAGTCGCCGAAGCCCAGGCAGCCGTAGGTGCAGCCCTGGATGCCCGCGATGACGTTGGCGGCCGCGCAGGTCTTTTCACCCTTGTACTCGAGGCGGCCCTTGCGCTGGGTCTCGTCCGCCGCGCAGTGGATCACGGCCTTGTAGGGCCAGCTATCCTCGACCTCGACGCCGAGGATGTCGGCGATCGAGCTCGCGCAGGAAGAGCCCCCGACGGGGCACTTCGTGACGGACTCGCCCGTAAGGACGACCGCCTCGGCGTAGTCGTTGCACCCGACGTAGCCGCAGCCGCCGCAGTTCGCGCCGGGGAGGACGTCGTTGACCTTCACGATCTTGGGGTCGACTTCGACGTGGAAGGCCTGATTCGCCCAGCCGAGCACGAAGGACATCGCGATCGCGAGGATCAGCATGGTCGTCGCGGCGAGGGCGATGATGACGATTGTGATCGGTTCCATCTTCCGGCCCTCAGGAGGTGAAGAGGCTGGCGAGGCCTCGGTCGACGCCGGTGAAGCCCATGAACGCCAGCGCGAGGATGCCCGCGACGATCAGCGTGATCCCGGCGCCCTTGAGCGGAGCGGGGACGTCGCAGGCGTCGAGCTCTTCGCGGATGCCCGCCATGATCACGATGGCGATCGTGAAGCCGATGCCGCCGCCGATCGCGAGGACTAGCGCCTGGGCGACGCCCCAGCGGGCGGCGTCCGCGACGCCGGAGACGTTCTTCATGATCTCGAGGCAGGCGAAGAGGATCGCGCAGTTCGTCGTGATCAGGGGCAGGAAGACGCCGAACTGCTTGTAGAGCGGCGGGAAGAACTTCCTGACGTACATCTCGACGAACTGCACCGACGAGGCGATGACGAAGATGTAGACGATGTAGGACAGGATCGACAGGTCGACCACGGTCGTCGAGCCCGGCGAGACCATCTGCCAGATCCATGTCGGGATCGGCGCTCCCGGCCTCAGGATCAGCGTCGTGAAGGTCCAGCTCAGGAAGGACGCGATCGAGATGACGAAGGTGACCGCGCAGCCCATACCGAACGCCGTGCTCACCTTGCGGGACACGCCGAGGAAGGGGCAGATCCCAACGAAGTAGTAGAGGACGAAGTTCTTGATCAGCGCTGCGGTGATGCCGATCAGGATCAGGTTCGCGAAGTATTCCATGGCTCAGCCCCTCGCTTTCTTGGCGCGGAGGTCGCCGATCCAGTTGGCGCCGCCGAGAAGGAGTCCGAGCGTGAGGAACGCTCCGGGAGGCAGGACCATCAACACCCAGGCGGGCCAGGCATCCGGCATCACCTGAAGGCCAAACCACGTGCCCGAGCCGAGGATCTCGCGCACGCTCGCGATGCTGCCGAGCGCGAGCGCGAAACCGAGGCCCATGCCGAGCGCGTCCATCAGCGCGGTGAAGACGCCCTGTTTGCTCGCGCAGATCTCGCAGCGCGAGATGATGGTGCAGTTGACGATGATCAGCGGGATGTAGGGCCCCAACGCCTTGCTCATGTCGTACATGTACGCGGCGAGGAAGCGGTCCGCGATCGTCACGAAGGTCGCGATCGTCAGCGTGAAGACCAGGATGCGGAGGTGCGGCTTGAGCAACCCCCGGATCATGCTGACGAGTACGTTGGCCATGATGAGCACGAACGCGGTCGCGCCCGCCATCGTCATCGCCGCCTTCATACCGTTCGTCACTGCCAGCACTGGACACATGCCGAGGAGCTGCCGGTAGACGGCGTTCTCGGGCAGGATGCCGTTGATGAAACGCTCGAGGGGAGTCGGTCCGTCCACGATCACTCTCCCGCCGCGTTCAGCGGCTCACGCACATCGACGAGCGTGTCGTTGACGATGTCGCAGACGGTCTGCGACGAGATCGTCGCGCCCGTGATCGCCCGAATGTGGTGGTCCGCGCTCGGCTCCGTCTTGACGACTTCGAGCGCGGGCGCCGTCGCTGTCTCGTTGAACTGGGCGCGCCACGAAGCCTCGCGGATCTTGTCCCCGAGGCCGGGCGTCTCCTTCTGGTCGAGCACGTAGAGGCCGGTGATCGTCGTCAGCTTCGCGTCGACGCCGATCAGGACCTCGATCTTGTCGGCGAAACCGACCGCGGAGGCGGGGATGACCCAACCGACGCGCTCGCCATCCTTGATCGCCTCGTAGTAGAGGCGGCCATCGATCGTGCGCTCCTTGCCTTCCTCGGAGCCGGGGACGAGCTCCGGGATCTGCGCGAGCGTCTCCTTGAGCTTGTTCTCGGCGATGCGCTCGGCGACGAGGATCTGCATGCCGGCGAGTGCGGCGCCGAAGACCAGAGCGAGGCAGAGCACGCGCCAGGCATGGGTGATGTAGCCCTTTGCCATCTCAGCTCCTCCTCTAGCTGCGCTGCGGGACGGGGCCGCCGACCGGGGTCGGGATCGTCCAGCGGTTGATCAGCGGGGTGACGGCGTTCATCAAGAGCACCGCGAACATCAGGCCCTCGGGGTAGCCACTGGCGAGCCTGAGGAGCATGACGAAGGCGCCGAGCCCGAGGCCGAAGATCCACTTGCCCTTCGGCGTCAGGGGGCTCGAGACCGGGTCGGTCGCGATGAAGAACGCGCCGAAGAGCAGCGCGCCGCCGGTGAGGTGGTGCAGCGGGTTGAGCTGCGGGTTCGCCGGATCGAAGAGATAGGCGATGCCGGTGATGACCGCGACGGCGAGGATCGTCCCCGCGGGGATCTCCCAAGAAGCCGTGCGGCGCAGCACGAGGTAGAGCCCGCCGATCAGGCAGGCGATCGCGCTGGTCTCGCCGAGCGAGCCGTTCGTCGTGCCGACGAGCAGCGCGATGAGGTCGGAGGGCTCGCCGAGCTGCTTGACCGCAGTCAGCGGTGTTGCCTTGGTCACGACCTCGAGCGCATGGCTCGGGAGCTGGTAGGCGGCGGCGCCGAGCGCGGCGGGGAAGCAGATCATCACGAACGCGCGGCCGACCTTCGCCGGGTTGAAGATGTTCTGCCCGAGCCCGCCGAAGACGATCTTGCCGAGCCCGATCGCGACGCCGGCCGCGATGACCGCGACGTACCACGGCGCGCTCCAGGGCAGCGAGAGCCCGAGGATCAGGCCGGTCAGGGCGGCCGAGCCGTCGCCGAGGGTTGGCGTGCGGCCGCGCCACTTCGTCAACAGCCACTCGAAGACGAGGCAGGAGACGACGGCGACGCCGACTTGCTGGACCGCGTACCAACGGAACACGTAGATCGCGACGGCGAGGACCGGCACCAGTGCGCCGATCACGTCGAACATCATCCGCCGCGTCGTGAAGGATGTGTCGCTCAGGTGGGGGGAGGGGGCGACCGCGATCGCGGGAGCGACCTCCTCGACCTGCACCTGGCCCTTCTCTTCAGCCATCAGAACCTCTCAGCTCGCGGGTTGCGATCAGTCGCGGGGCGCGGTGGCCTTGCCCGTGCGGATCAACTGCACGAGCGGGATGCCGGCCGGGCAGGCGTAGGCGCAGCAACCACATTCCATGCAGGCCATCATGTGGTGACGCTGGGCCACCTCCCAGTCGCGGACCCGGACCGCGAGCGCGATCTTCGTCGGGACCAGGTTGAGCGGGCAGACGTCGACGCAGCGGCCGCAGCGGACGCAGGTCGTCTCTTCCTGGCGCTTCACCTCGTCCTCGGTCAGGACGAGGATGCCGCTGGTGCCCTTGGTGATCGGCGTGTCGAGGTCGCCGATCGCGAAGCCCATCATCGGGCCGCCGGCGACGACCCGGACCGCGTCCGGCGTCAGCCCGCCCGCGAAGTCGATCAGCGCGCGGTAGGTCGCCCCGACGGGGGCGAGCACGTTCTTCGGCTCGGTGATGCCCTTGCCGGTGACGCTGATCACGCGGTGGGTCAGCGCGCCGCCACGCAGCACGGCGCGTGCGATCGCTGCGGCGGTGCCGACGTTGACGACGACGACGCCGACGTCGAGCGGCAGGCCGCCCGTCGGCACGATCCGGTCGAGCGCCGCGCGGATGAGCTGCTTCTCGCCGCCCATCGGATACTTCGTCTTGACGGCGACGACCTCGACCTTCGTGCCTTCGGCGGCGCGGCGCGCGGCCTCGACGGCCTCGGGCTTGTTGTTCTCGATCCCGATGACGACGCGCTCGGCGCCGCAGGCCATCGCCGCGAGCAGAGCGCCGGTGATCATCGGCGGCGCGGCCTCGATCATCAGCCGGTTGTCGGCGTTGAGGTAGGGCTCGCACTCGCAGCCGTTCAGAAGCAGGGTGTCGATCGGCTTCTCGGGCCGCGTCGAGAGCTTGACGTGCGCCGGGAACGCGGCGCCGCCGAGGCCGACGATGCCCGCCTTGCGCACGGCGTCGCGGATCGCCTCCGGCGTGTGCTCCTCGAGCCCGCTCGTCGGCCACTCTCCACCGAAGACCTCGTCCCAGAGCGCCTGACCCTCGAGCTGCTCGCCGGCGCCCTTGACCGGGATCGCGGCGACGTGGCGGCCGTTCGGCAGCGTGGCGACGGTGGCCTTGGCGGTCTTGCCCGCGATCGGCGTGTGGACCGGCGCCGAGACGAACGCCTCGGCGTCGCCGATCACCGCGCCGGCGGCGACTTCGGTGCGCGGCTTGTCCGCCGCCTCACAGGGTGCGCCCGTGTGCTGGAGGAGGGGGATCAAGACCTGCGTCGGCGTTGGCAGGATCTCGATCGGCGCGGTCTCGGAGAGCTCCTTCCGCTCCGGCGGGTGCACACCTCGTGCGAAGTTGCCGGACCCGGAGGTGGGCTTCAGCGCTGCGCTCATCGTGTCTCCCGTGCCCCGGGGGCGAGCCAGCGGGTCAGGACGCGGGCGACGAGAGCGCCGAGCCCGAGGCCCGCGAGGCCTCCGAGGATCTGGGTGAGGGGGGCCGCCCCGAGGCTGGCGCCGGCCAGCGCCGTCACGAGCGGCAGGAGAAAGACGACGGCCGAGGCTGCGCTGAGGCGCGAGCCGGACATCGCGTCGTGTGAGGCGTTTCCTGGGCCGGTGTCGGACGAGAGATCGCAGCTCTCACAGCCCCCGGCGCACGCGTTGGCGCGCTGGGCCGCGAGCGGCACGAGACGGCTCGTCGCGTCTCGTCGCGGAGCTTCCGTGTCGATGTGAGAGTCTCGCATCTTCCTCGCCGTCCGGAACTTAACTGCTAGGAGACAGGCTCTTGTGCAATAACTGGCCTGCCGAAGGGGGCTAATTATATGGTCAGTTAGGAGCGGGTCTCAAGGGAGATGTGGGGTGAAAGTCGCCCATTGTGAAAAAAAAAGCGGTGCCCACCCCCCGATCTGCGAACTGGACGCCGCAGGGCCCGGGAATTACCTTTGACAGTACGATGATCCAGAATGTCAGCGCGATCTCGACCCAGGGCATCCACGATGCCACAGAGCGTCTCGAACGCACCGCGACCGCGGTTGCGCGAGGCGAAGGCGGGCACGCCACCCATGCTGTGAATCAAATCACGGCTCAGGTGCAGCTCCAGGCGAACATCGCCGTGCTCGAGGTCGCCAACGAGATGAGCGGAACTATCCTCGACGTCCTGGTTTGACCCCCGTCGCTCACGAAGGTCCGTTCACGCGTCCTCACCAGCCGCGGCGGGCGCGGCGAGCTGGGGCACTTCTCCCTCCTGCAGCGTCAGCACCTCGCAGCCGTCTTCGGTGACGAGCACGGTGTGCTCCTCCTGGGCGCTGAGCTCGCCGTCCTCGGTGACGGCGGTCCAGTCGTCGTCGAGGATGACGCAGTGGGGTGAGCCGACGTTGATCATCGGTTCGATCGTCAGGGCGACACCCGGGACGAGTAGTTCGCCCGTGCCGCGGCGCGCGACGTGGCTGACGCGCGGCGCCTGGTGGAACTTGAGCCCGATCCCGTGTCCGCAGAACTGGGTGACGATGCCGTAGCCGTGCTGGCCGCCGGCGTACTCGCCGATCGCGGCGCCGATGTCGCCGACGTGTTTGCCCGGGCCGACCTCGCGGATGCCGATCCACAGGCTCTCGCGGGTGACGCGGATCAACTTCTCCGCCGCGGCGCTGACTGAGCCGACGGTGAACATCTTCGAGCAGTCCCCGTGGAATCCGCCTAGGTAGGTCGTGACGTCGACGTTGATGATGTCGCCGTCGACGAGGCGGCGGGGGCTGGGGATGCCGTGACACACCACCTCGTTGATCGAGGTGCAGATCGACTTCGGGTAGCCGCGGTAGCCGAGCGGACTCGGGACCGCGCCGTGGGCGACGATGTACTCGTGGCAGATGCGGTCGAGCTCGTCGGTCGTCACGCCCGCGCGCACGTGCGGGGCGACGTGGGAGAGGACGGAGGCGGCGAGGCGGCAGCTCGCGCGCATCGGCTCGAGCTCGCGGGGGCGCAGGGTGGGCAACGGCACGGCAGGGCTCCTTCGAAGAGTCCGAAGAGCTTGGCCGCGCGCGCGCCGCCGGTCAACCCGGGGAGTCCCGGCGCGTCTTCCATGAGAGCCGAACCTGCACCGGGGAGGATCGTCGTGCGCGCTCTCGTCGTTACCCTTCTTCTCGTCTCCGCTTTCGCGCCGCCGGCTGCCGCGGGTACCTGGCTCGACGAGCAGGTTCTCGAGCACGACGGCGGACCGCGCTTCTACCGCGTGTACGTGCCGGACGAGCCGGCGCCGCCCGAGGGCTGGCCGCTCGTTCTCGTTCTGCACGGGGGCGGGGGCGGGATGCGCAACGTGATGAACCGCCACTTCGGGGAGTGGGTGCAGGTCGCGGACGAGCACGGTGTGCTCCTCGCCGTGCCGAACGGTGTCGACTGGGCCACCGGCGACCCGGCTGGGGACGAACAGCACTGGAACGACTGCCGCGGGGACGAGCGGCTCAGCGAGAAGGTCGTCGACGACGTCGGTTTCCTTGCGGCGTTGCTCGACGCGATCGCGGCGGCGCACCCCGTCGACCCTGAGCGCATCTACGCGAACGGCGCCTCGAACGGCGGGATGATGAGCTACCGCCTCGCTTACGAACTCGGCCACCGCGTGGCGGCCGTCGCGGCGTTCATCGCGAACCAGCCCGCCGTGCCGGACTGCGCCGGGCCGGGCTACCCCGTGTCCATCCTGATCATGAACGGCGATGCGGAGACGCACTACATGCCGTGGGACGGGGGCTGCGTGACGCCGAGCTGCGACCGCGGCACGGTGCGAAGCGCGGAGCGGACCCGCGACGACTGGGTGGCGATGCTCGGTCTCGACCCGATCGCGGATCAGGTGCGGGACTACGACGACCTGGTGTCCAGTGATGGCGCGACTGTCACGCGCTGGGTCCACCTCGGCGGCGTCGACGGCACGGAGCTGTTCTTCTACCGCGTGCGCGGCGGTGGGCACACGGTCCCGACGATCGAGCATCCGACCAGTGCGGCGTGGCGCGCGCTGATGGGGCTGGGCAACCAGTGCCGCGACATCGAGGCGGTGCGGCACGCGTGGGCCTTCTTCGAGCGGCACACGCTGCACGGTCTCGGCGGTGCGGAAGCGCTCGGGGAGACCGGCATCCTCTCCGTGACGCCCGGGGAGACCACGGGGATGCTCACCTTGAAGTGGCAGCCGGACTGCGGCGGCGCCACCCACTACGGTGTCTACCGTGGCGAGCTCGCCGCAGGCCTCGCGTCCGCGGTACCTGCGGAGGGCCTGTGCGCGGTGGAGAGTTTCGAAGCGACGCTCCCAGACGGCGCCGAGGACGCGGAGTTCTTCCTCGTCGTACCCAACGACGGGGCAGAGGAGGGAGACTGGGGTCCCGGGCGCGTGCCGCCCGTTGCGGGCTGCTACCCGCAGAGCGTGCCGAACGCGTGCGCGGCCTTCGGCCGCTGAGTGAGACGGCGTTAGAATCGCGCTTCTTGCCGACGCAGAAGTAGGGAGCCGTGATGAGACCGCCGCTTGCCCGTGAGAACTTCGATCTCGAGGACGGCATCGTCTGGGTGATGCACTGTGCCGAAGGTCCCGTCCCGCTCTCGGCTGCGAGGGCGGTCGAGAGGTTCTTCGCCAAGGAGACGCAGCCCTGGAAGATGGGCTGGGAAGACGACTTCCTCGGCCTGCAGGCACGTCTCAAGAGCGAGGGGGCGGTGCTCCTCGGCGTCGACCCGCGCCATCTCAGCCTGACGGCGACGACCTCCTCCGGTCTCAGCACGGTCGCGCAGGGGTACCCCTTCGAGGAAGGGGACGAGGTGCTGACGCCGCTCGGCGAGTTCCCCGCGAACGCCTGGCCCTGGCGCGCGCTCGAGGCGCGCGGCGTCCGGCTTCGCAAAGTCCCCCTGTGGTCTGGCCACCGCTCCGGGAGCGAGGCCTGGGACGGTGCGCCCCCGCCTCCGGACGTCGAGCCCGAGGAGGCGATCGCGGCGGCGATCGGCGAGCGCACGCGGCTGGTCTCCGTGTCCTGGGTGCGCTTCCAGGATGGTCTGCGCCTC
>NPIG01000471.1_pt1 | contig 32128 bp, 36 predicted proteins | sample 8637441 | NCBI WGS metagenome assembly NPIG01 (sample SAMN07420675, study PRJNA396082) | bioreactor metagenome | isolation source: sample BR6 brine-fed electro-methanogenic bioreactor BR | place: Japan: Kochi | collected 2016-06-14
CCCTTGACAGGTAGTATTATCAATAAGCCTTTTTATTTTAGTCTAAAGTAAATCTCTCATTAGATGTTTTACTGTCTTTTAATAACATTCTTAATTCATATCTTTTATTTTTTTCTAAGAAATTAATGTTAATAACTTGTACAACCATGATTGATATCTCAATAATAATTACGATAACAAAATATACGTTATACATAGCAATTAAATTTTCTTCATATGGACCAAATAATGTGTTTAAAATTCCTAAAAAATAGAAATTGAAATATGAAAAGAAAATATAATTTACAACAGTTAAGCTTAATAAGGATATCTCTACAAATTTATAAGTTCTATTTTGTAATACAACAATAAACCCTACTAAGAAAGCGAATGTACCGCCGAAGAATGAAAGACTACCAAAGAATCTCATCATAGGAGAGACTAAACCTTGATAGTTTACTAAACTTAAATTCATATAATACCCAAATAAAGATATTATTGTAAATATTGCAAAGATTGTTATATATTTAGTTTTTCTGTAAAATACCAATAATAATACATAAAATGGAACAAATAAGAAGAACTGAATCAATGGTGAAATAATTCCCAGTCTACTTAAAATTGTGTTAGCCAAACTACAGATTACAATAACTGCAATCAATAAATTTTTTTTCTTCATAAAATCACCTTCATGTTTGATAAAAATATTGTATCATAGTTTCTATGTTTTGTTAATGTTTTTCATATCTGTTGACAATTTTATTATATTTTGCGATAATTACATGACAACGAGAAGAAAGGAATGACATAATGAAAAAAGTATATATATTATTAGGAATGTTTTTATTAACAATTTCTTTAGTTTCTTGTGATTTTGAATTTAATACAATTCCAAAAACCACAACGACTGATATATCTACAACAATATCAGATACAACTACAATTTCAACAACGACAAGTACCACAACAACAATGACTACGCCAATATCAACAGTTCCTACTACAACAATGACTACGGATACTGAAGAATCATATTTTAGACCAACAGGATATAATACTTTACAAGATGTTATGGAAATAGGAATTCCATCAATCGGAACACCTAAAGTGCTCGTATTTGCTGTAGATTTCACGGATGCTCCAGCATCAGAAGCGACTGTTTCATTAACTGATGTAAATTCAGTATTTAATGGAACAAGTAAGCAATTAACTTTTGAGTCACTAAACAGTTTCTATCTAAAAAGTTCATATGGACAATTGGATTTAACTGCTGATGTGTATGGGTTTTATACAATGTCACATACTGCAGAATACTACGAACAAGAATTTGATAGATTTTATGAAATCGATCCATCCACTGGTAATTATTACACAGATACAATTCATGTGGAATCTACGATTGTCCAAGAAGTATTAGCATATTATGATGATCAAATAGATTACTCAGATTATGATTACAATAATGATGGATTTATAGATGGAGTATATATTGTCTATTCTCATGATGTGAGTTTTTCAAACGGATCAGATCTTTGGTGGGCTTGGCAAACACATTATTATGATGCCTACGTTGAAGGTAGTAGTACCTTTGATGGAGTAGAACCAAACTATTTATGTTGGAGTGGGTCTGAATTCATGACACATTCATCAGATAATTTAGATGCTAGAACAGTTATTCATGAAACAGGTCATATGATGGGATTGGATGACTATTATGATTACTCAGATGCCGATGATTATAATTCAGGTGGTTTAGGAAGAGCCGATATGATGGATGGAGCTATTGGAGATCATGGTCCATTTTCAAAATTATTACTCGGTTGGATTAATCCTATTGTAGTAACATCTACACAAACGATTGATTTAGAAGCCTATATAGAAAACGGTGAAACCATACTTATTATAGATGAATGGAATAATACAATTTTTGATGAATATATCTTAGTATCTTTATATACACCATATGGATTATATACAAGAGATAAATCAGAGTATTTCAATGATGAAGGAATTGCTATGTATCATGTTTGTGGATATATTGGACAAGGATATAATAGCCCAAACTACTATACAATATTTAATTATAATAATACTGATTCTTTATTTAAAGTTGTAAAGTATATTGAAGCAGATACATCTGTATTAATAAGTGATACAGGTTTAGTAGACAACGAAGATTTATTTAATCTATATGATGTGTTTGGCGATACATTAAGAAGTGATTATGAATGGTATTCAGGAGATCCTGTAGGATTTGATTTAGAGGTTCTTAGCATTAGTTTATCTTATGCAGAACTGGTTATAACATTTGAATAAAATAAAAAAAGCTGAAACTAAAAATTTCAGCTTTAATTCTTTTCAGCCTTTTTGTAAAACTCATCTTCTCTATCAAGGATATTTACTAAAACGACTTGAGCTATCATGACCAGTATTTGAAAAATATAAGTGATGATTTTATATACAAACAATGTTGTGACCACAATCGTTTCGCTAGGCCCAAAGAAAGAAACTAAAACATTTTGAATCGAAAAAGTAAAATATGAAATAAATAAATAATTAGAGATTACAATGAAAAAAGTTAACCCCTTTATCCATCTGTTCTTTGGTTCAACTTGAAGTAAAAAGACTAAAGCCAAACCAATATTGATTAAACTACCAAAATATGAAAACATACCCATCAATTTAATTTTATTTGACCACATTGGAAATTCTGGAATAAAACTCATTAAGAAGATAAATCCCATCATTGAAAATACTCCGATAAAGCCTATCCATTTGATGTATTTATATCTCTGGTAAAATAAATACAAACAAAGATAAAATGGGACTAAAAGAACAAAAGAGATAAAGCCTGGAAAATCCGTGAAAATAAAATTTGCAAGAATAAATTGCATAAGTGTACCAATGATTATCATCCAACTAAATATTTTACGTTTCTTCATAGTCATATGCTCCTTTTTTATATTATATCACAGTATATTTAATACAGATATACATTACAATATATTGCAAGTGAAAATATAGTGGTATAATAGAGTAAGCATATGACTTAAATGGAGGCGTTTATGGTAAAAACAGAACAACTTACAAAATATTAAATAAAAAATCAAGAGGAGTTCTTGATCTAACGCTTGAAGTGAAAGAAGGAGAAGTGTTTGGATTTATAGGCCCAAATGGTGCTGGTAAGTCAACAACGATTAGAACACTATTAAATTTAATCTTCCCTACAAGCGGTAGAGCATCTGTTCTTGGATTTGATTGTGTGAAGGATACGATTGAAATCAGAAAAAATGTAGGATATATCCCTTCTGAAGTGAATTATTATAATGATATGACAGTTTTAAAATTTTTAAAATATTCAACTGAATTTTATACAGATGAATATATGGATAGAATTAATTATCTGGCCGATAAAATGGAATTAGATTTAACAAGAAAAATAGGCGAGTTATCTTTTGGAAATAAAAAGAAAGTCGCTATTGTCGCAGCTTTTGTTTATGAACCTAAAGTATTAATATTAGATGAGCCTACGAGTGGGTTAGATCCTCTAATGCAATCTAAGTTTTTTGAGTTATTAGAGGAAGAGAAAAAAAGAGGAGCGACAGTGTTCCTTTCATCTCATGTATTGAGTGATGTTCAAAGATTATGCGATAGAGTAGGGATTATCAAAGAAGGTAAATTAATTAAAATTGAAACTCTAGAAGATATTATGAACACGAGAGTCAAAAAAGTTAGAGTTGTCTCAGATAATCTAAAAATTAAAGAAGATAAAGATATAGTTGAATTAACAAAACATAGTAACAATAGATACAACTTCATCTATAAGGGTGAAATAGCTAAATTATTAGATCTATTAAAATCTTATAAAATTTTAGATTTATCTATTGTTGAACCTTCACTAGAAGAAGTCTTTATGCATTACTATACAAAGGAGGACTAATATGAAGTTATTGATAAAAACAGAATTTAGAAGAAACTTAAGGTCACTCATTTTATGGGGAGCAATTATTATTGGCTTATCAGTTCTTATGTTATCAATGTATCCTTTGTTTAGTGATTCATTTGCAAATATGGAAGAACTGCTTGAAATCTTCCCAGAAGGATTTTTAGATGCATTTGGATTGGGTGAGGGCGGATTGGATATGTCGACACCTTATGGATGGTTTGGAACGGAAGGATATCTATTTGTAGTATTGTTAGGAAGTTCATACGCTGCTATCTTAGGATCTAGTATTTTATCAAAAGAAGAAGATGATAAAACGATTGAATTCTTATTGTCAAAACCAATAACTAGAAATAAGATATTATTAGGAAAAGCTATTGTTATTTTAATTAATCTAGTTATTTTTAATTTAACTTTATTTGTTTTTCTATTGTTAGGTTTTTCAATAGTTGCTGATGAATTCAGTTTGATTACGATATTACTTTTTTGTTTAGGATCTTTAGTGCTAGAAGTGGTTTTTGCAAGTATAGCATTCTTTATTTCAGTGTTTATAACAAAATCTAGAAAAGTAATCAGTGTATCTCTAGGGTTAGCAATAGGATTTTATTTCTTTGATGTCATTATAAAAATCAATGAAAATTTATCATTCTTAAATTATATCTCACCTTATGAATATGTAAATGCTGTTAGAATTGTTCAAGATCACACAATAGATAGTATATATTTATTGATTTCACTAGGTATTGTTCTGTTATCCGGTTTTGGAACTTGGTATTTTTATAATAAAAAAGATATTTCAGTGTAAGAAAAAAGTCATTCATTCGAATGACTTATTTTTTTAGTTCAGTTGTTTTAGATATAATTTTTAATACAATTTCTGCGGCTTTATTAGCTTCCTGAATTGAACAATATTCATAAGGCCCATGGAAGTTATACCCACCTGTTCCTAGGTTAGGACAAGGTAATCCAAGATAAGTTAATCTAGCACCATCTGTACCACCTCGGATTGGCTCAATGATAGGGTCAACGTCACTCTCAATAATTGCTTGTTTAGCCATATCAACAATCCATTGATGATCTTTTAAAATTTCGTTCATATTAAAATATTGATCTTTAATTTCTAAAATACATGTTTGATCACCGTATTTTTTATTAACTAATTCGCATGCATTAACAAAATCAAGTTTTTGTTTTTCAAATAATTCTCTATCATGATTTCTTATGATATAGATTAGTTCTGTTTTTTCCACTGTACCCCTTACAGAGATTAAATGATTAAATCCTTCATAACCTTCAGTAAGCTCAGGACGCATATTATTTGGTAGATAAACTCCGAATTCATTAACTAAGTAAACAGAATGTATCATTTTATTTTTAGCTGCACCTGGATGTACAGATCGTCCATGTAACGTAACTTTAGCACCAGCAGCATTGAAATTTTCATAAGCGATTTCTCCGACTTTACCACCATCTAGTGTATAAGCGAAATCAGCTTTTAATTTCTTTACATCAATATATTTTGTACCTTCCCCAACTTCTTCGTCAGGTGTGAAAAGCACAACGATTTCACCATGTTTATAATCAGGGTTATCTTGAATGTATTCAACAATCGCCATAATTTCAGCGACACCTAGTTTATCGTCAGCTCCTAATAATGTTGATCCGTCAGTTACGATGATATCATGACCAACATGTCCTTTTAATGATGGAAATTTTTTAGGGCTGAGTACAACATTTAATTCATCATTTAACAAGATATCTTTTCCATCATAATTTTCAATGATTTTAGGATTTACATCTTTACCTGAAGCATCAGGTGAAGTATCCACATGAGCAATTAAAGCTAACGTTGGAACTTCTTTATCTATGTTAGATGGAATTCTAGCAATTAGATATCCATACTCATCAACTTCAGCTTCAACTTTCATTTGAGATAACTCTTGTTTTAAAAAATCTAAAAGGATGAGTTGTTTAGATGTTGATGGATATTCATTTGATTCAGTACTTGATTGAGTATCAAATTTTACATACTTCAAAAACTTTTCTATAATTTTCATATAATTCACCTTTTTCTTTTTGCTATAATTATTATATACTATTAGTAGGATATTAACATTAGAATTGTTGAAAATATTTTAAATTATGTATATTGAAGGGACAAAACGTGTTATATTATAAAACATACGAACAAAAGCGTTCAGATAAGTTTGCTGTAAAACTTATGAAAACAGCACAGAAGTTAGATAAAGTGAAATATGAAAAAGAAATACATACACCAGCATATTCTAATACTTTATCAGATAATTATAAATATCATGATAAGCATATTGTTCATACAATATTTGATATTAATGGACTAGGTATAGAATCGATTCACTATGATCATAAAGAAACTAAATATGTATTAATACAACTTCATGGGGGCGCATATATTCACGGATTTAATGATACATATAGAAAAGTTGCTAGAAAGTATTTAAAATATAAAAACACAATGAAAGTGTATTCTCTAAAATATAGTTTAGCTCCAAAAAAACCATACCCGCATGCCTTAAATGATGCAATTACTTTATATAAATATTTGTTAGAAGAAGGGTATACAAGCGATCAAATGATGATCGCAGGTGATTCTGCTGGTGGTGGTTTAGCAATTGCGTTAACACTTTATTTAAGAGATCATGGTTTTGATCTACCAAAAGCATTAATTACAATGTCTGCTTGGACCAATCTTAAAATGAATGGAGAATCTCATCTAAGAAACAAATATGTGGATGTGATGTTTGGGGAAGGTTCAGAACCATTAGATGTTTTAGCATACACAACAGATTATGATGTGACAATTCCATATATCTCACCTATCTATGGTGATTTTGAAAAGTTTACAGATATGCTAATGTTTGTAGGTGGAGATGAAATCATCGAATCAGACACATTAGTCGTCGCTGCAAAAGCAGGAGAAAATAACGAAATATACGTACATAATTTTTTAGGTATGTTTCATGTATTCCCATTTGGTTTTAATCTTATGGCTTCATCAAAAAAAGCTTGGAAATTAATCAAGGAGTATATTAATATGAAATTCAAAGGATAAAAAATGATTGATACAACAAAACACAAAGATTGGTTCAGATTAGATAACTCAGCTAAAATATTTCCTGAAGTATCTAATGAAGTTGATACCAATATTTTTAGAGTACAAGTGGCTCTTACTGAATTAGTAGAGCCTGAACTATTACAATTAGCTACATTAGGTATTTTAGAAAGATATCCTATGTTCCAAGTAAAACTTAGACATGGGATTTTTTGGAATTTCTTTGATAGAAATGATTTGCCTTTTAAAATACAGCCAATGACTCATGAAATAAATGGCTATATTCATCCTAGAGATAATAACAGATATTTATTTAAAGTTTTATATAGAGAAAACTTAATTGCCATTGAAATGTTTCATTCTCTAGCGGATGGTGGTGGAGTCATGATGTTAATCAAATCATTAGTCTATGAATATCTAAAACTAAAAGGATATAACGTTACACCAGATAACTTAATCCTAACAAAAGATCAAAGACCAACTGAAGAAGAATACGAAGATGCAAATGTTAAGTATTATAATCCAAAAAATAGAAAGCATGTTCCAGAAGAAAAAGCATATAGAATAAAAGGTACGACAATCCCAGAAAACCTAAAAGGAGTTATATCGGGGACTTTAAGTACTAAAGCTGTTTTGGATTTAGCTCGATCTAAAGGTTTAACAATGACACAGTATTTTTCTGCTTTAGCAATGTATGTTATCTACACGACTCAAATTAGGTATAGAGGGCACCTTAAAAGCAATCAAATGCCGGTTAAGATATTTGTTCCAGTTAATTTAAGAAAACATTTTCCATCTGAAACTTTAAGAAATTTTTCTAACTTCGTTAAAACGGAATTAGTTATGACTGATGATGAAATAACTTTAGATGATTTATTTGATTTGGTTAAAAAGCAATTTGAAGCAGGAATGACTAAAGGTGAGCTCATTAGAAAGATGAGTGAAAATGTAGCATTTGAAAAAAATGTATTTTTGAGATTTACACCATATTTTATAAAGAAATATGCTTTAAAAATAGGATATAATCTACTAGGTATGAAGTTAAACACGATGAGTTTAACAAATATTGGTAGAGCTGTATTTCCTGAGTCAATGGACCCATACATTTATGATGTAACTGCGATTGTTAACTCTGGAGTTTATAACACAGTTAACTGTGCAATTATGTCTTATAAAGACAAACTTAAAATTACTTTCTCTCGATCAATTCTAGAAACACATATCGAAAAAGAATTCTTCAAACATTTTACTGAATTAGGGTTAGATGTTGAGATTGAAAGTAATTATGTGGAGGAATATATATGAAAAAATGTAACAAGTGTAATATAACAATAGAAACAAATCAATTATATTGTCCTCTTTGTCACCAAACTTTGGAGGGAAAAACCAAATCAGATTTTAAAGAAGTATATCCTGAATATATCTCGATTAATAGTAAAGTTGTTTCAACATTACGAAAAATATTAATGACAGTATCAATCGTATCGACAATCGTTTTAATACTAATTAACTTCTTTACATTTGATGGTAGGTATTGGTTGTTCATTCCTATAGGAGGCATTTTATATTTTTGGGTGTTAGTTAGAGTGGGTGTGTTATCAAAACGTAACGTAGCGTTTAGAATTTCATTCTTAACAGTCTTAGCGATTGGATTTTTAATATTAATTGATTTTCAAGAACCCCTTTCAACTACTGTAACTTATCGATGGTCTATTAATTATTTAATGCCACTACTATTACTATCTTGTAATCTAGCAATATCAACTCTAATGTGGATTAAGAGGTTATATTATCGAGACTATTTCTTTTATTTATTAATCATTGTTTTATTCTCTCTTATTCCTTTAATCTTAGCATTATTTGATATTGTAGTTGTCTTATGGCCATCAATTGTAGCCTTTGGACTCGCAGTTTTTATCGTTGTATTTTTATTTGTTTTCTTCCCTAAATCATTAAGAGAAGAAATACGAAAAAGATTTCATGCATAAGAAAATCCTCTACGAAATGTAGAGGATTCTTTTTTTATCCAATGATAATTTTTAGTGGAGCATATTCAACTGTAGAAGACGTTGGATGACCCCAGTTTTTATTGAGAATACCAAAGATTGTAATTGGACCTAAACGACCGACAAACATGAGCAGTGATAGAATAACCTTGGATGCTGGCATTAGATATGGTGTAACACCCATAGACAAACCAACTGTCCCAAATGAACTCACGACTTCAAAAAGTATTTTTATAAAACTCATATCGGTAGATGTATTATTTTGTTCAATAGCAGCTACAGTGATAAATACAACGAATATTGACGTTAATGCTAATCCGACTAAAGTAAATGCCTTTGTGACTGTTTCAGCTCCAATTTTACGATTTTTATGAATGGTTCTTTTATTTCTTAAGAAGCTAAAAATAGACTTAAAAATTGCAAAAACAGTTGTTGTTTTAACTCCACCACCTGTAGAGTTCGGTGATGCTCCTATAAACATAAATATCATAATAACCATCAAGGTTGAAAAACTAAACATATTCATATCAACTGTACTAAAACCTGCGGTTCTAGTGGTCACACTCGTAAAAATAGCTTCTAACCATGAGACGTCATTCCATTCAAATAATTTAATAATTAATGTACCACCAACAATTAATATAAATGTAGTTGTTAATACAATTCTTGAATAGATACTAAGTTGAGACCATTTTCTTTTGGCTAATATATCTCTAATTACGATGAATCCAATCCCACCAACAACAATTAATAACATTGTATTAATATTTAGTAAGATATTATCAGAGTACATTTGTAATGAAGTACTTCCTAAAATATCAAAACCTGCATTATTAAACGATGATATAGAATGGAATGCTGATACACCCAGTGCTTGCCAAAACTCCATGGTTTGGCTAAACACAATGAAATTAACACACATTCCAAAGAATTCAATTATTAATGACGTTATAATAATTGATCTAACTAATCTTAATACACCAGACATTGAATGTTGATTTAAAGCCTCTTTAATAACATATCGTTCAGTTACACCAATTTTAATTCCTAATATAATTAGTACATATATGGCTATAGTAACTATCCCTAACCCACCAATTTGGATTAATAGAGCTAATACTACCTTACCAAATACAGATAAAGTAGCCATTATATCAGGCACTGTCGAAAGTCCGGTTACACAAACAGCAGAAAATGATAAAAACATTGAGTCAACCCAAGAAAGTGATTCTTCTGTTTGAGTTGAAATAGGTAATTTTAATAGAAATATACCAACAATAATTATTCCTAGAAAACTAAGAGCAATTATAGCTAATGGCGTAAGACCGCGTTTTTTCATAGTAAAACCATCCTCTTCCCTTTAAAGAAATTTCTCACATATTATACTACTTTTATATAGTTTTGGCAAATTAATTTATTATTTACAAATATTAAAATAAGTATATAAACTTTAATATTTTTTGATATAATATTAATGTTAATGGAGGATATATGTTAGTACTATTAGGACCAAGCGCATCAGGAAAAACAGAATCAGCTAAAATAATGATAAACAGATACCCAATCTCAAGAGTGGTAACTTGTACGACAAGGCCTAAAAGAATCAACGAAATTGACGGGTTTGATTATCATTTCTTTTCGGTTGAAAAGTTTAAAGAGTTAGAAAAACAAGATTACTTCGTTGAAACAGCTATCTATAATAATAATTATTATGGTGCGCCAAAAAACGAAGTTGCAGAGAATAAATTTATCATCTTAGAACCTCAAGGCCTAAGATCATTTTTAAAAGCCGACTACTGTAATATCGTCGCAATCTATTTAAACACAGATGAAGAAACAAGAGAGAAAAGAATGAGAGAAAGAAAAGACACTCGATCAAATATTGAAAAGAGAATTCAATCGGATAGAGTTGACTTTGATTTAAACAAAATGAAGGGTTTAGATTTAATTATAGATACCTCAAATAAATCCTTATCTGAGGTTGCTGATTTAATCTATATGAATTATCAAGAAATACTAAAACAAAAAAGAAAAAATAATTCGAAATAAAACAGATTATAATAAAGCAAATCATTTGTCAAACCGACATTCACGTGTTAGAATTAATTGAAATTTTTATAGGAGGACATATATTATGCCAGTTAAAGTAACGACAAACACATTTAAAACAGAAGTATTAGAATCAAAAATTCCAGTAGTAGTAGATTTTTGGGCACAATGGTGCAGACCTTGTTTAATGGTAGCTCCAATCTTAGAAGAAATAGCTTCAGAATATGAAGGTAGAGTTAAAATCGCAAAAATTAATGTAGATGAAGAACCAGCATTAGCAAATCAATATAGAATCGCTAGTATACCTACAATGTTATTATTCCAAAATGGTGAAATCAAAAACCAAGTAATTGGTGTAATGAGAAAAGAAGATTTAATTAAAAGATTAGGTCTATAATATGTATGATACAATAATAATTGGTGGAGGTCCTGCAGGGGCTTCCGCTGCTATTTATTTAAAGAGATTTAAAAAAAATGTAGCTATAATTATTAAAGATAAAGGTGCTTTAGGAAAAACAGCTCATATAGATAATTATTATGGGTTTGTGGACACAATTACAGGATCTGAATTGTTTGAACGAGGAATAGACCAATGTAAACGCCTTGGTGTTGATATTATTGAAGATGAAGTTATCTCAATTGAATCAATACCAGGATATGTTATTAAAACTCTCAATGGTAGTTATGAAACAAAAACCATTATGATGGCTACAGGTAAAAACCAAGTAAAATTAAAAGCTAAGAATTTTAATGATTATATTGGAAAAGGAGTTTCCTATTGTGCAATCTGTGATGGTTTCTTATATAGAGGTAAGAAAATCGGATTAGTAGGGAATAAAGAGTTCATGTTAGAAGAACTTGAAATTTTAAAGAATTTTACTCAAAATATTACAGTATTTAATGATGGATTAGATGTTGAAGTAGATATTGATGTTCCGATTGTAGAAGGTAAAATTCAAGAATTAAAAGGAGATGACTTAATCAAACAAGTCGTTGTAGATGATAAAGAATACGATTTAGACGTATTATTTATCGCAATTGGGTCACCTTCCGCATCTGACTTTGCACAAAGATTAGGAGCTATTCAAGACGCTTCAAGTAACATTGTAGTTGATGATAACTATATGACAAATGTTCCAGGATTGTTTGCTGGTGGCGATTGTATAGGAGGATTACTACAAATCTCTAAATCAGTCAGTGATGGAGCACATGCAGCCATCGCAATTAACAAATACTTAAAAACATTATAAGTAAAGACCTTAAATGGTCTTTTTTTTTGCAAAAAACCTTATATATAACATGAAATATCGTTTATAATAGTATTAAAGAAAAAGGTGATGAAATGGAAGAATATAGAAAACGTATAGATATGATTGATGAAAACATTCAAAAACTTTTTGTAGAAAGAATGGATTTAGTTAAAAAAATAGCTATTTTTAAACATGAAAACAACTTGCAAGTTTTAGATAATAAAAGGGAAGAAATGATTATAAAAAAGAATCTTAACCGCTTATCTAATAAAGATTTAGAAGAATACTATTATGAGTTATATCTAAAATTTTTAGAAGTTTCAAAAAAATATCAAGAAAGGATAATTAAATAAATGGAGTACATTGACTTAAGAAGTGATACAGTCACTAAACCTACAAAAGCAATGAGAGAAGCAATGTTTAATGCATTGGTGGGTGATGATGTGTTTAGTGATGATCCAACAGCAAATAAACTGGAAGCGTTAGTTGCTGAAAAACTAGGAAAGGAAGCTGGTATATTTTGCCCATCCGGGACTTTTTCTAATGAGCTAGCTTTATTTACTCATTGTGTTCAAGGAGATGAAGTCATATTAGACCAATTCTCTCATATCGTTCAACATGAATCAGGGGCGTCACCTGTTATTTCGGGTGTTCAATTATTCACTCTTGAAAGTGAAAACGGTATTTGGAATTTAGAAAAATATGAAAAGATGATAAAAAAGAAACAATTAGGAAATACAGGGACAAAGCTCATCTCTATTGAAAATACATTTGGTGGGAAAGCTTTGCCACTTGACTATATGAAAAGTGTCTATGATATAGCTAAAAAACATAATGTTAAAGTCCATCTAGATGGTGCTAGAATTTTTAATGCTGCGACGCATCTAAAAGTAGATGTTAAAGAAATTTCTAAATATGCAGACACAGTGAGTGTTTGTTTATCAAAAGGGTTATGTGCACCGGTTGGAACCGTCTTAGTCGGAAGCAAAGAATTTATTGCAAAGGCTAGGTTAAAAAGAAAACAAATGGGTGGAGGTATGCGTCAAATTGGAATACTTGCTGCACCAGGTATTATTGCCTTAGAAGAAATGAGTAAAAGATTATACATTGATCATGAAAATGCTAGATACATGGAAAGATTACTTAAAGAAATACCTACGGTTATTATTGATGAAACTCAAAAAGACATTAATATGGTGTTCTTTGACATTTCAGATGAAAGAAGAGATGGGCTTGTAGAGTACTTATTTAATCATGGTGTTAAGATTTTAGGACCAGAAGAACAATTCAGATTTGCTACACATAATGATGTATCAAAAACTGATATCGAAACGGTTATTGGTTTAATTAAAGACTATCTAAATTAGTATTAATTTTTTATATACCCTTATATATAATATATATATAAAATATGTTTATAAAACATATTGGCATATGTTATAATGATGTTTGGAGAAATAAGAGAGCAATGGAGGAAATAGATGATTTTTCAAAAAACACGTGGAACTAAAATCGACGGTCGTAAAAGCATGTCTAAAGTACAGCCTTTAAAAGACTATTTAGATCCCGAAACTGTTTATATTCATCTTTTACAAGGAAATAGTCCTCTAAAACCTTTAGTAGAGGTTGGGGATAAAGTGAAAGTCGGACAAACAGTCGCTGTTAGAGAAGGATTCGGTGCGATGAATATTCATTCATCAATCAGTGGATCTGTAATCGCGGTTAAAAAAGTTTGGCATTCAAGTGGTAAAATGGTGAATGCTTTAGAAATCAAGAATGATTTCAAAAACTCACTTGATGCTTCAATAAAACCAAGAAAGAATATTGATGCATTAACAAGAGAAGAATTAGTCGAAATCATGAAAGACTGTGGTCTTTCAGGATTAGGTGGTGCTGGTTTTCCATCATATGTTAAATATCAAACTAAAGCACCAATTGATACAGTTATTATCAACGCTGTAGAATGTGAACCATATTTAACATGTGATTATCATTTCATAATTAACTATCCTGAAAAACTAATCAAAGGATTGTCTTACATGATTAAAGCTGCAGGAGCAGAAAAAGGAGTTATTGCTTACAAAAATTACAATAAAAAAATTAAAGAAAAGTTAACTCCTTTCTTAGAAAAATACTCAAACATTGAATTGTTTGAAACGAAAGACGTGTATCCAGCTGGTTGGGAAAAATATATTATCGAAAGAATCACAGGTAAGACTTACCAAGGATTACCAAGTGAAATTGGTGTAATCGAGAACAACTCAACGACTGCGATGATGTTCTGTGACATGGTAGAAGAAAATATGCCATTAATTAGAAGACCAATCACAATTACTGGTGAAGGAATTGTTGAACCTAACAACTTCTACGTTCCTATTGGAACTCAAGTTAGTGAGTTAGTTGAAAAATGTGGTGGTTACGTTGAAGGATTAGATCCTAAGCAAGCCAACTTTATTGCAGGAGGTCCAATGACAGGTAGAGCAATCTTCATCGATGATTTAATCGTGAATGATACTCTAGGTGCTGTGATTGTTAAACCAGTTGTTGAAGGATTATATCCTGAATGTATGGGGTGTGGTAAATGTGCTGAAGTATGTCCAGCTCATTTAACTCCAACAGAAATAAGAAATGCATTTTTAGATAAAGATGTAAATACAATTAAATTACTAAATGCAAATAAATGTGTACAATGTGGACTTTGTTCATATATCTGTCCTTCTCACGTGGAAATTACTGACTACGTTATAAAGGCGAAAGATTTATTAAGAAAGGGGGCTAAATAATGGCTAGATTTGCTGGTGGAAAAGGTCCTTTCTTAAGAATATCAGATACTAAAGGTCATGGAACTGGTATCATGATGAGAGACTTCTTACTTGGTTTGTTACCAGTTGTATTGTTTGCTTGGTATAAAAATGGGATTGTTCCTTTCCAAGAAGGATTAACTGATGTATATGGAATGTTATATCCATTAATCTTTGTATTAATAGGTGGATTAGCTTGTTTATTAATTGAAGCTATTTCATATTATTACATTGATGGAAAAGATGTAAAAAAAGTTAAAGAACGAATGAAAACATCTTTCCCATTAATTCCTGGAGTCATCTTAGCATTAATGCTTCCAGTATATACACCAATATGGGTATTACTATTTGGTTGTTTTGTTTCTGTGTTTATCGGTAAAGTTGTATTCGGTGGATTTGGACACAATATTTTCAACCCTGCACTATTAGGGTATGCTGTTATTAAAGCGACTTTAATGGGTGTCATTAATGCAAATGGTGGATACTTAAATGTATCAGAAGTTTTGATTGATTCATATGCTGGAGCAACACCACTTGCTGTGTTAAGCGGTGGAACTATGTCTTATGAAGCTTTAGTTGCCCCTTATGGTGGACTTGGTAATTTATTCTTTGGAATGTATCCAAGTGGATTAGGAGAAACTTCTGCATTAATCATGTTAGTATCTTATATTTGGTTAAGTGCTAGAAAAGTTATTAGATGGCAAACACCATTACTATTTGTTGGTGCTGTATTTGGATTATCATGGATCGTAGGAGCTTTAAATGGAGTTACAGATGTTTGGTTCCCACTTTATAGTATATTAACAGGTGGAGTTATATTTGGTGCATTATTTATGATTACTGAACCGGTAACGACTCCAAAAAGCCCATTAGGTAAAACGGTCTTTGTATTATACCTAGCTGTCTTAACAATACTATTTAGAAATGTTGGTAATTTACCAGAGGGTGTAGGGACTTCAATTATCGTTATGAATATCTTTGCATTACCAATAGATAAATACGCCGCGATTATTAAAGCTAACAGATGGAATAAAACAACATTTAAATATGTTGCATTACTCTTTGGAATCTTATTGGCAATAGGATTATATGCTGTACTAAAAGCTGGAAATGCTTATACTTTATTTCTACCTTTATTTAACATAGGAGGTGGTTTCTAATGAAGAAGAGATTGCCAATTATATTAATGTGGTTTGTATTAATCTTGTTATTAGTACTAGGAAATTTGTTATCTCAACATGTTAATATGCAAAGAGAAGATGTTATCGATAATATAGATATTTCTGAATACGTTGAAGTCACAGAGATTACATATAATTTTAACCAAGATACCGTAGGTAATAAAACATATATGGTTACGTTTATCTTTGAAGAAGAAACATACAAAATATATGTAGATCATAACTTCCATTTTGTGGAAACTATTGAAGGACAAGAATTAGATGCATTATACTACTCCGCAGTTAAACTTGACTTAGATAGAGAAAAACTTATTCAAAACACAGCTTATATTACAAACTATGACGCATCAACAAACACAGTGACGATTACAGCAAACGGATTTGATGGTGTGGGAAGTATAGTCGTTAATTTTGTATTAGATTCAAACAATGATTTAGAATCATATGTTGTAACTTCTACGGAAACTTATGATGTTGAATACAACTCGGGATATACAGGTAATACTGTACCTGCAGTTGAAAATGCATTTATTGATGGTTATGTTAATTCAACTGAAATACCTCTATTTGATTCTGTTGCAGGTGCATCTGAAGGTACAGGTGTTGCAATGGTTGAAATTTTAACTTTATTGAATCAGTTTATTGCTTCAATGGAAGGAGGTAACTAATATGAATAATAGTTTAAAATCAGGATTAGTATTATTAGTTATCGGTTTAGTGTGTGGTATTCTATTAGCATTTGTTAATAGTATTACAGCACCAGAAATTGCTGCAAATGAGTTAGCTTCTAAGATGGAAGCTATTGAATCGTATTATGATTTAGAAGATTATGATTACGACGTATTAGAAGATATTGAAGGACTAGAAGCCCTATTCGTTTTAAAACAAGATAATGTTATAGAAGCTTTAGTTTATCAAGTATCAGCAACTGGATATAATGGTCCTGTAACCATGCTAATTGCGGTAAATAAAGACTTAACCGTTGAAGGATATAAAGTCCTTACACACAAAGAAGATGCTGGATTTGGAGCTGATATTGTAGCAAATGATTTCAATATCGCTGAAATCGCAAATGTTGGAACTTATGAAGATTTTGACTCGGTGTCTGGAGCAACATATACATCAAAAGCGATTTGGGGATGTTTTAATATCGTTGCCCAAAGAGTTTCAGATGACTTTGGAGGTGGACTAGATGACTAAATCAGAAAACTTCTTTAAAGGATTTATTAAAGAAAATCCGTTATTTGTTTCAGTATTAGGGATGTGTCCATCTTTAGCTGTAACAACATCATTAGAAAATGCACTAGGTATGGGAATTGGAGTATTCTTCGTACTTACATTATCAAATTTAATTATCTCATTAATTATGAGCAATGAAAAGTTATCAGGGCTTGTTAAGCCAGTTCGTATTCCTGTATATATTGTAGTTATTGCAACTTTGGTTACAATCGTTGAAATGTTCATGCATGCATTCTTAGTTGATTTATACACTTCACTTGGAGTATTTATTCCACTTATCGTTGTTAACTGTATTATCTTAGGTAGAGCCGAAGCATTCGCCGCTGATAATAAACCCGTTGATTCTGTATTAGATGGTATGGGTATGGCATTAGGATTTACAATGGCGTTGAGTATCATTGCAATCTTCAGAGAAGTATTAGGTGCAGGAACAATTACTGTATGGGGAGATACTGTATTTAATTTAAATGGAGTGTTTAGTTTTATAGGAATTGAGCCAATTGGTATGTTTGTTAAACCTGCAGGTGCTTTCTTAGCATTTGGTTTAATTTTAGCCGCTATTACGGCTATTCAAAATAATGCGAAAGCAAAAAAAGTAGCGAAAGGAGATGTTAAATAATGACAATGGAAACTATTATCGCATTAGCCTTTTCAGGGTTTATTGCTGAAAACATCATCCTTACACAATTCTTAGGTATTTGTCCTTTCTTAGGAGTTTCAACGAAAAGATCTAATGCTCTAGGAATGGGATTCGCTGTATTATTCGTTATGTTAATATCTTCAATGGTTACATGGGCATTATATACTTTTGTCTTAGAACCAATGGCAATTACATACATGAGAACAATTGTATTTATCATCGTTATCGCATCATTAGTACAAATGGTTGAAACAGTAATTAAAAAGATATCACCTTCTTTATACAAAGCATTAGGTATCTATTTACCACTAATTACAACGAATTGTGCTGTACTTGGGGTAGCAATCTTAAATATTACAAAACAACATAATTTCTTAGAAGCTGTTATCTACACAACTTCAATTGGACTTGGTTTCATATTTGTTATGTATATTTTCTCTATGATGAGAGAAAGAATAAACAGAGCACCGGTTCCAAAAGCATTCCAAGGAATACCAATAGCATTAATCGTCGCATCTATTTTAGCGGTTATCTTTGCTAGATTTGGAGGGCTTATCTGATGTGGGATATCATTTTACCAGCTCTAATACTAGCAGGGATTGGTTTTTTACTAGGATTATTGATTTCATTTGTAAGTAAAAAATTCTATGTCGAAGAAGATCCTGCTTTAGAAGAAGTAGTTGAATTATTACCTAAATATAACTGTGGTGCTTGTGGGTATCCAGGGTGTAAAGAAATGGCAGGAGCTTTATTATCAAAAGAAGCTAAGCCAGAACTTTGTAAACCCATGAAGAAGGAAGCTTTACCAGCATTAAAAGAATATTTAAAAAATTACTACGAAAAACAAGAAGTATAATAAACAAAGAAAGTCTGAGTTCACTCTCAGGCTTTTTAATTGTAATATGCCCAAAACTAGCGGAAAAACAGCAAAATTATTTGCATCATTAATTGTTATAATATATAATGAATGCGTAGTAACACAAATAAAAAATAAGGAGGAAAAGTATGAAAAAAATTACTTTACTGTTACTAAGTGTAGTATTAATCTTGTTCTTAACTGGATGTAATACTTCTGAATTTAAAGTAGACGGGAAATTCACAGCCTATGAAGTTTCAGTTCATAGCAATGCCCCGATGGTGACCTATGTCACTGTAACTATTGAGGAAGGTCAAATTATTGAGTATGACATCGATGTGAGACAAGGCAATTTTGAAGAGGTTACCGAAGGAGAGTCAACTACTTATACATATGAGTGGAAAGAAATGACTAAAAAAGAATTAGGTGATGACTACAATATGAAGTCTTATGGAACTGGTATGGAATTAGTTGATGGTGCATGGGTCGAAACAGATGGTAAGCCTGAAAATGAGTGGTATGAACAAGCTGCTTTAATAGAGGCATATTTGTTGGAAAATGGTGTTGAATCGTTAGAAACAATTGCTGATGCAAATGAGGATGAAAGAATCTCAAATGTAGCTGGTGTAACGATTAAAGATGGAGGTTACTCTACACTAGCTATGGAAGCTGTAGAGCTTGCAAAAGCTGGAACATTCCAAGCAATTGTATGTAAAGATGATGATTTATATATTGCTAAAATGACTCAAGCTGCTAACGGAGATATGGAATCTCTTATGTTAGATGTATTAAAAGGTGATCCCGACGGTGATACATTCGCTTGGGCAGCACAAACAAAACAAGAACAAGGTGAGGACTATGGTATGTCAATGTATGGTGATGGCCTTGAATTTGTTGATGGTGCATGGGTAGAAACTGGTGAAACATCAGTTTTAGAATGGTATGAACAAGCTAATCTCATTACAGACTATGTAATGGCTAATGGCTGGAATGAAGATCTAGCTCCTCTTCAAGATAGAAGTGGAACACTAGATGGAACGACACTCGTTGATGATTTGGCAGGAGCTACTATTCGTACACAAACTTACTATGATGTGCTAGCAATACTTTTTGACAACGTAGGATAATAATATTACATATAAAATAGATGCCTTGCATTAGGCATCTATTTTTTCTTTGAATAATTAAAAATTTTCTATTTACAAAAAGACACTTTAGGAGTATATTATATAATGCATGCACCCTTAGCTCAGTTGGTAGAGCAATTGACTCTTAATCAATGGGTCGGGAGTTCGAGCCTCCCAGGGTGTACCAATAACTAACTAAGTTTATTCTGAAAAGAGTAAACTTTTTTATTATACTGTATTGTTTTATTGAATATTTAGCGTTATTATAAAAAGAAAAGATATCAATTATTGTGTATAAGGAATAAACAAGTATTTCGAATTAAGGAGGATGATTATGTACAATATTACTATAATAATTATTGAGATTATTGCAGCCTTTTTAACAATTCGAGTTTATAAACTAAGTAATAAGATTGTTGAACATATACCTTATTATAATGATGAAGCAAATGTGAAAAGAATTAGTAATAAGATTAGAAAACTGTTTCAACTTACATTTGCATTGTGTATGGTTGTGGTTTTAGTAATAAGTTTAACTAGATTAGTTCAGAACGAACCTATTAATTTCTTATTTATATTAGCTTTCCTATTTGCTGCAATTATTACTAATCTATTAAATCAAGGGAGTGTTGGATCATTCAATATATCTTATACTAGTGAAGAAACTTTCTTGAGTAAAAAAAGTAAGAAAAGATTGATTCTGTCCGTCTATATTTTGTTTTTTATTGGTTTTATTTCAATAGCTTCCTTTATAGGTAGATCTAGTCTTATCAATAATAAGGTTGAGGAGTATGATTATAGTATTGCAGTACAGGAAGAGTTTAACATAGATGCGGAAACAATTTTATTTACACATAGAGATTATTTATACTTATTTAGTGATTTTACAAGTGGTCTGAATATATATGATTTAGATGGGAACTATATAAAGAGTTATTATTTTTATGATTCTCCGAATGGTGCTTCAAGTTTGTTTATTTGGAATGATAGTATATTTATTTATACTAGAACTAATCAGTTACTCAAGTATACTAATGGCGAATATAAAGGTAGGGTTGAAGTAATACATCCAAGTGAAGAAGTAGATGAATACACAGTTTTTAATGAGTTGGATGAGATTATTGTACCTAAATTTACTTTGAATTATCGTTATGATCCAGTTGTGTTTGATAGCGAATATCTATATCTTGAATCGTGGGATGATGGTGGAATAGAGTATGATGGTGAAAACTTTAATAATTGGTCTCCAAGCTATGAAAATGTTACCTTAGGAGAGTATGATTTTGATGATTCATATCAAATAATTGGATCTCAAGTACTTCATAACCAAAATGTAATAATTTCTACTAGTTATTTCTACTATGTTTCTATGAATTTCGTACTAATATGGATAATCGCATTTTTAGTATTCATGTCAATTTTAATAGTAGTAAAATTAAATAACTTAAATGATATGACGATAAATACAAAATCTAAGGATAATCTTGATGATTCAAACATATTGGTTTCAGATTTAGAGGTATTTGAACTATATAAGAAGTCTCTTAAATATGACTCAAAGATGTTTTTCTTAACATTTATATTGCTTTTGATAGTAACAATTGTAGTAATGATAATTACTTGGTATGAAGTGGTTTTTTTCATATATATAGCATTACTTGTAATCTTTGCACTTTATCAATTGGTAAGTGATTTAACTTTTAGAAATCAAAGTTTTGGGAAAAGGAAATATGGGATTGAGATTGTAACAAGTGAGGGATTAATACCTTCACTATGGCTTGTCATTAAAAGAAGGTTATATACAGAGGGTCAAGATTTAAAAAGTTATAAATATGAAGATTATGTTAAAAACAATGAATCAAGTAATACGAGAATAAGAAAAAAGAAGAGTAAGTGAAAACTAAGCAGCTAGGTTGAATTAGCTGCTTAAATAATAGAATTGATATCAAAATTTTACTAGAAGTCAATAGGCGTCAGAGTAGGCGTCAAAACTAAATTTATACAGCCTATATGGCTAAGTTTAGCCATCTTTATTTTTAGCGCAATTGACTCTTAATCAATGGGTCGGGAGTTCGAGCCTCCCAGGGTGTACCATGAATACACAAGGTTATTCGAAAAGAATAACCATTTTTTTATTGACAAAATGACACGTGTCATTTTATAATATACTTGAGATGTGCTAAGGAGGAAAACTATGAAGAGGGATTTTAATAAAGTAACTATAGGTCAGGACATCGAGCTTACAAAAATAGCAACTATATTTAGCAATGAAAAATCGAAGCAAAAAGGGTTTTTTCCTAAAGATAAGGAGTTTCAAACGAAAGATATTTTTAGATTAATATTTAGTCCAAGAATCATTGTGCCAACACTTAGTTCTGTATTTAGAACACCAAGAATAATTAGGAAACATAATCCGGATAGGGTTAAATCAAAGAAAATTACTAAGCAACAATTTAATGAGTTAGATAATTACATTAGAGATACTTTAAAAATGGATTCTTGGGGAGTTGCTACATTGGCTGAACAAGATGTTTTTAGACATCAAGGAATACCTTTTAAATACGCATTAGTATTAAGTCAAAACATGAATAAGGATAAATTTCACCCTAAAGACTTACCTAATATGGACTGTCAATTAGAAGTTATGAGAGTTTATGGGAATACAGGTATTGCTTCACTAAAAGTGACAAAACTATTACGTAAATGGGGCTATGCAGCTGCTCCAAATCATAGCTTAGGCGGAAATGTTGATTATACTAAAACCGCAATGCAAGCTAATATTGGATTTATTGGAAAACATGGAATGTTAATCACACCAGAAAATGGTCCATGTAATAGACTAAGTGTAGTTTATATTGATATTGAAAATATTAATGATTTTCTGAACAATGATATAGATTTCAGTTGGGGATATGATTTTTGTAAATCGTGTAAGAAGTGTGTTAGAAGTTGTCCAGAAAACGCTATATATGAAGAAAATATAATAGATGAGTTCGGAAATGTTGAGTCAATATCAAATGAAAAATGCAACTCAGGGTTTAAAACATATGGTTGTGGAATATGTATAGCTGTTTGTCCTTTTACTCAAGTAGGGTATAAGAAACTATTTGCTATCAAACAAAAAAGGAAAGGAAAATCAAAATAATGCCTAATCAAGTTTTCTATAAACTTCCAATAGAAAAGAGAAGTAAGATTGAATCTGCTTTATATAAGGAGTTTAGTGATTATCCTTTGGAAGTTACTCAAGTAAAAAGAATAATTCAAGATGCAAGAATACCAAGAGGCAGCTTCTATCAGTATTTTAAAGATATTGATGATGCATTTGTTTATGTGTTATCATTAATAAAGAAAGACATAATCGAAAAACATATAGAGCAATCAATCAATAATCCCAAGGTTGACAAACTTACATTGATAAAAGAAAATTTTAAAAATAGAATTTTATTAGTTTTCTCTAATTTGAGTAAAACTAATGAACACAAGGTTGTAGATCAAATTAGAAATAGTGAAAAAGCTATTGATATCTTCTTAGAACAACTAGGATTATTACCTAATATGACTTCTGAGGAAATATCAAAATTATTTGTTGATGAAAATACCGAGAAGTATTTACAATTAAATATACTTCCTGAGATATTATTTCCAACATTAAAAATAACTCTAAGTAAGTTGTTCAAAAAAGAAATAAATGTACAAGTAGCGCTTGAAGAAATAGATTTAAAAGTAGAGATAATTAGAGTGGGAATTGGTCTATAATTATCTATTAGTACTTTGAAGAGAATTTATTAGAAATACAAGTGTTATGGGCACACCAGAATGCAATTCTTGAAGACAGGAGTAAAACACGAGTAAGTTTACACTAATAAAGTGATAAACATCGTAAAGACAGCAAAATAACTAACTAAGTTTATTCCATTTGGAGTAAACTTTTTTGATTAGCTTTATTGATTATGTGTATCAAATGTGATACAATATGTGTGAGGTGATATTATGAGAAATGATGTGATTCACGTAAGAGTATCAGATGATTTGAAAGGTAATGTAGAAAAAATACTTAGTGATTTAGGAGTTACATTATCTTATGCAATAAATATGTATTTAAAGCAAATTGAGATTAAAAGAGGAATCCCTTTTGAAATTATGTTACCAGCTAATGAAAAAATGATAGAAATCCAGACTTTAGCAGAAGCAATAAATTTAACAGGTGGTAAGGATGTATCTCCTTATGCAAAGAGAATACTTAGTTTATATGCGCAAGATATAATTGACTTTGAAACAGCTAAGTTTGCTCTAGAGAGAAATCTATAATGAAAGATCCATACGTATACGATGATGTCGATGTTCTAATTAATAAATTGAACATTAAGGATAATTTGAAATTAGATGAATATGAGAATAGAATGACTACACTTGCTATTATTAGTATATATAAAGATGAAATGGTAATTGAAAGTTCTATGGATATATTTGAGATACATAAGAGATTATTTTCAGATGTGTATGAATGGGCTTGTAAACATAGAACAATTAATATACAAAAACAAGAACCAATATTAAATGGACTGAGTGTTATTTATTCAGAACATAGAAAGATTATATCTGAGTTGAATAGAGTTGATAAAGTATACTTTGGTTTAAGTTGGAATGGTCTAAGTAAACTCGACTTTATACATTATTTTACGAGAATGATTTCAGAAATATGGCAGATTCACGCATTTAGAGAAGGAAATACTAGAACAGTATCCACTTTAGCTTTCTTGTTCTTGAAACAGTATGAATATACTTATGATGCTAATTTGATTAAAGAAAATGCTAAGTATTTTCGAAATGCATTAGTTATGGCTTCTATCGGTGAGTATTCAGAGTATGAACATCTTCAGGAGATTTTGATGGATGCTATAAGTAATAAAGAAGCAATCAATCAAAATCAAAAGTATTTAAAGATTAAAGATTACAACGTTAATGACTATAAATATGATTATCACAGGCTTAAGAAATAGAAACAAGACATAATTGCTGAAAATAAGCAGTTAATCTAGACGATTAGCTGCTTTAATAATAGAAATGATATCAAATTTAATGGGTGTCAGAATGGGTGTAAAAATTAATTTCACACCTTTAAAACGGCTAAATATAGCCATCTATATTTTAAGGGTCATTGACTCTTAATCAATGGGTCGGGAGTTCGAGCCTCCCAGGGTGTACCAATAACTAACTAAGTTTATTCTGAAAAGAGTAAACTTTTCTTTTTCTCTGTATTTGACAAATATGCTTACAAAATTATATAATGTAAGCATATAAGTAAAATTGAGGTGATATATTGGAAAATAAGGAAAAAATATTTAAGTTATTGAAAAAGAATAACGGGTTATTGACAACTGTATTATTGAAAGAAAATGGAATTAGTAGAGAATATCTTAATATTCTAATTGAAGAAGGTAAACTAGAAAGAGTTAGTAGAGGAATTTATATTGCTTTAGATAGTATTGAAGATAATATCTTCAATCTGCAATATAGATTTAAAAAGGGTATTTATTCACATGGCACAGCGTTATATCTTCATAATTTGACAGATAGAACTCCACTGAAATATTCTATGACTTTTCCTAGAAAGTACAATCTTACTAACCCAAAGAAGAGTAAAGTAGACACATATAGTGTAGTAGAGGATAAATATTTAATTGGAAAAGAAGAAGTTAAATCAAACCAAGGTAATATTCTATATGTGTATTCAATGGAAAGAACTCTTTGTGATATTGTTAGAGCAAATTCTAGATTAGAAAAAGAACAAGTAATTAACGCTTTTAAGGAATATGTTAAACGTAGTGATAAGAGATTGGATACTCTCTATGAATATGCAAAAATCTTCAAGGTGTATAATCATATTAAGAAATATATTGAGGTATTACTATGATATCAGTAAATGAACTGAAGAATAAGATAAGAAAACTGAATAACAAGGATAATATACCATTTGAAGTTCTTTATCAAAACTTTTTCTTTGAAAGGTTCCTGGAAAGGTTATCTAAATCTAAATATCGATCGAACTTTATTATTAAAGGAGGGTACATAGTTTCAACATTAGTTGGTCTTAGTGATAGAACCACAAGTGATATCGATATAACGCTTGTGAAGCAAACGCTTAATGAGGAGAGACTAACCTATATATTGGAAGATATATTTCGCATAAACATGAATGATGATGTATCAATTGAAATATCTAATATTGAAACAATTAGATTAGAAGATAAGTATAGTGGTTTAAGATATACTTTATATTTTGAATTCAAATCTATTAAGTACCATTTCAAATTAGATTTCTCAACTGGAGATGTAATTACACCTAATCAAAGAGAGTTAGAAATTCCTCTATATTTTACAGGTGATTCAATCAAACTATTTACATATCCTATAGAAACCATATTATCAGAGAAAATAGAGACAATCTTATCTCGGAATATTGCTAATACTAGAATGAAGGACTTTTATGATGTATATATTTTATTGATAAGGTTTGAAAAACTGATTGACAACGAACTCTTAAAAGAAGCAATTAGAAATACAATTAAGTATAGAGGAACTTTATTCATATTAGATGAGTTTAATGAGTTGTTCTTGAAAATCACAGAATCAGAAGAATTAAAGACTTTGTGGATTAAGTATACAAGTGAATATGAGTTTGCTAAAGAAATTCATTATGACAATGTTATGAATCAACTAGCATCAATAATTAATATAGCATTCAAATAAAAAACAAGCAGCTAATAAGTTTTAGCTGCTTTAATAATAGAATTGATATCAAATTTTTATTAGGAGTCAAAAGGCGTCAGTGTAGGGTTCAAAATCAAATTTATATTGCTTATATGTCAAATTTTGGACTAGTCCACATTGAAAAACATTGTAAAGACAACACAATAACTAACCAAGTTTATTCCATATGGAGTAAACTTTTCTATTTATTATTGAATGTAATATTTTTAAGATAGGGAATGAAAGTTATAATAATTTTGATAGATCATAGGATACACATATGGATGAAACCATCAAAAATCAAATGATAAACATTCAATTATTTGATTATCTTAATATTAAATGTTTCTATTATTCACCTAACTTTTTCCATGAATTCTTTAAGTTCTTTTGTTTTAGGGTTATCTAAAATTTCAGGTAATCCATATTCATGTATTCTTCCTTCGTGCATATAGATAACATAATCAGCAAAATCTCTAACAAAACTTAAAACATGAGTCACAAAGATAAATTCTTTTCCCAAGCCTTTTAGCTCTTCCACAGCCGTTAACACTTCATGAGTTAGAATTGGGTCGAGCGATGCTGTAGGTTCATCTAAAAAAATTATATCTGGGTTAACACTTAGAGCTCTAGCTATTGAAGCTCTTTGAGCTTGTCCACCTGAGACATTCTTTGGTAGTTTATTTACCTGATCACCCAAATGTAAAAGTTCAAGTTTTTGTATAGCGATTGAATCAGCTTCATCTTTGGTTTTATTTCTGGTTTTTTCAAGTATTAAAGATATATTTCGTTTTAAAGATAAATGAGGAAATAAATTGTGGTTTTGAAATACAAACCCTATTTTTTTTCGATAAATCTCTGATTCAACATCCATTTGATTAATCATAATTTTTCCTGTAGTTGGTTTTTCCATTCCTGACATCAATCTTATCAAAGTTGATTTTCCAGAGCCTGAGACTCCAATAACAGCAATTGATTTATAACCTTTTAAATTAAATTCTAGATCATGTAAAACTTCAATATCATACGAATGAGATAAGTGATTGATTTTCAAATTCATAGTGACCACTTCCTTTCTACAAGCTTTGTTAATTGCGATAAAGGAATGGTTATAATTAAATAAAGACCCCACATCAATATGTACCCTTCAACAAAAGCAAATGTCTTTGACTGTGCGAGCTTAATGGCATAAAATAATTCAGTGTAGCTTAAAACATTTAGTAACGCACTCCCTTTGATAATCAAGGAAAAATTATTCATCATTGGTGGCATTAAGATTCTTATTACTTGTGGGAAAATAATGTAACGATATCTTTGATATGGAGTGAAGCCAAAAAGCTCCATTGCCATATATTGTTCTTCCGAAATACTTGAAAAAGCAGATTTATATACATTCATCATATAGGGTGACATGTAAATAATTAGAGCAATTATTCCCATAATGTTTCTTTCATAAGTATTAAAAGCTGGTCCTATTAAAAATGCCATAACAATAATCAATACTAAAAGCGGTGTTCCATAAATAATTTCCGTGAACACATCGATTAAGGCGTTAAAATACTTGATTCTAGATTTCCCCAACAGATAGAAAATAAAACCTATAATCATACTTCCTATTAAAGAAATCAAAGAAACCAAAACAGTGTTAAGAATTCCAGTAGTAATTAAACTGGAATAGTCTTGATAAACTAAAAATGAAAAATCAGTGGTTTGACTTAAAACAACAAAAACAATAAATCCTAATACAGTTGCTATGGCAAGACTGTACCAGATTAGCTTCTTGAGTTTATTCATTGATATAGAATTCAAGTCCATATCTTCCTAAACTTTCAAGTAACACATCATCCCATTTGGTTGCAAGGACTTCATACAACCCACCGCTTTCATTAAAACTATCAATAAAAGCATTAGCTTCAGCTAATAATTCTGAATTACCTTCGGCAACAGCCATTCCAATTGGACTAGCAACGAAAGCATCCCATAAAATTAAAGTGTCATTAGGATTTGCGTTATACCCATTAACTACTGGATTGGCACTCATAAGTAATGCGTCGGCCGTTCCTTGAGCCACTGATTCAATAGCAGTGCCTAAATCGGTTGCTTCAGTAACAGTTTTGCCATAAGATTCAGGGATAGTAACTGAAACTTGTGTTGCTAAACCTATATAAGTTACATCATTAATGGCTAATAAGTCTTCAACAGTTGATTCTTCATTTATATTATTTGAAGTAGCAAAATTCTTATTTAACAAAGTAATGATTTTAAAATAAAAATATGGGTCAGTAAAATCTACAGATTGTTCTCTTTCTTCAGTTATACTCATTGATGCAATTGCTATATCAATTTCTCCTGAATTAAGCGCTGGAATTAATGCGGAAAAATCTGTATTTACAATTTCAACTTCTCGACCTAAATATTCCCCAAATGCAAAAGCTATATCAACGCTAATCCCCTCGGGTTTGTTTTCGTTATCGAAAGTTTCGAATGGTGGATACTGTAAATCCATTCCTACTTTTAAAATTTCTGGTTCAGTATTTGTAGTTGATGAATTTGTTGTATCACATGAAACTACAGCAGTAAGTATCATAAACATGCTCATAATTAATAATAATTTTTTCATAAATTTCCTCCTCTATATATATGTTTATAATACCATATACTAAAAAGTATATAGAAATATTTGCTTTAATGTTAAGATAAATACGATTGTCTATCGAAAATTTAAGTGAACTCGATGATTATAAGTATATAAAGTTGATTCTTTACTGTACAGATATCCAAGATTTCATTAGATGATTAATTTAAAATTGGTTTCACAATGATGATTTTCTATAAATCTTATATATTTAGACTTTAGAAGAATAAATGTATTTAATGTATATATAGCTAGTGATTAAAAAAAAAAGGTTCAATGGTGTCATTAATTATATTCTTATAAAATGCTTTTTTCATGATTTATTACATGGTAGTAAAGGGTAAATATTTAATGTTTGTTTAATTTGATAGTTAAAATATACAGACTGTGTTATAATGAATCAACTCTTATCTTCCAACTAAATGACTAAATAGGCTTCAACCATTCAAATAGTTAATGATATCTGTAAATGTATTTGTAAAAGGAGAAGCAAATGGACATATATTTTATTAGAGTAAAAAAAGGATTATTTAATCAATATTTTTCTAAAGAACAATCATCTAAGGAAGTATCTTTCACAGTGGAATTTAAAAAAGCAAAAGTGTTTTCAAAAGTAGAAGATGCACAAGAAATTATTAATCATCACAAGATTCAAGATTCAATGATTATAAACCAAAATGGCGTTGTTGTATTAAAATAACAGACGCTTTACAAATTCAAAAATAAGGATGTTAGTATTATATGCTAACATTTTTTTATTTCAAATTTACTACTTATAAAAAAACTAAAAAAATAAGCAGCTAGAATAATCTTAGCTGCTTAAAAAATTATAGTTATATTTATAATCAAATAAATCTATATTATCGAATGTATTTATTTTGCACTTTAATATACTCAATCATTTTATTCTTATATTTATGAGAAGTTTGATCTTTCATTTCATACATCTTCTTATCAGCTTCATGTACGAGTTGGAAGATATTTAATTCATTGTCCTTTCCAAAAGCAGTTCCAATAGACACACTTACTAAATCCTCAATATTTTTACTGAAACAAGCTTCCAAAATATCGTTCTTAATCTGATCTAAAACATTAATTGAAGTATTTCGAATTATAACTAAAAACTCATCTCCACCAATTCGGGCAATATCTTTATCTTTTGTTTCAAACATTACTTTCTTTACTCTTTCAGCTAATGATTTAAGTAGATAATCTCCACGTTCATGGCCTAAATAATCATTATTGATTTTAAGACCATTTAAATCTAAAGAGATAATACCAACATTACTAGTATCTTCAATTTTTGAGAAAATATATTCGATATAGTTACGGTTATGTAACCCTGTCATCATATCGTAATTACTAAGATGGTTTAATTCTCGTAATAATTTGTATACTTGAGTCTCATCATATAAAAGAATCATATAACCAAACACTGACATGCCTTTTAAATTAAAAATTTTCTCTCTTAAATGAAAGTGATCTTTATTCTCATCAGTTTCAACATCCATATTTCTATCTGTGTATAAAACAACTCTATCCCTTAGTAAATTAGATAAAATTTCAAAATCCTTACCAATAATAGATTCTCTTTCAATGTTGTACTTACTTAATAAAGTTGGACTTATATCTACAATTTTTTTGTCTTGATCTGTTAAGACATAGATTTCTCTCATGTTATGTAGAATTTCTCCTTGCCCTGAAGTCCTTAAATTGAAAATCATATCTTGTTTTAGTATTGCAATATATAATGCGTGTGAAGCGAAAACTAAAGATATATAAGTTAAATCAACATGTGTATTTACACTTAGAAAATCAATCAAGTTTATCCCTAAAACTAAAAATACACTGATTACCATAGTTTTAGTCACAGATTTATATTGTCTTATTCCCTGATGCTTTGACAAGAAAATAAACATGTATGTAACTGAAAGTAATAGAACACCATAACTTAATGCTAAATGAATATAGAAAATTAAATTGTAGTTGTTAATATATAAATCCTTAAATGAGTTTAAATCAATAATCTTGATAGATAGCAATAATTGTAAAGAATCATTTGATAAAGCCAAAAGCAACTCAGAAACAAAAATTAAAGTTAAAATCGTTACTAACCACTTAGGAATGCTTCTCCCAATATATTGAAAAATTGTGCAAAGCATTAATGATGATAAAAGGAATTTAATTGGAAACCCTAACATATGAACATAATAAACAACACTTAAATTGCCAACTGTTCTTTCTATGAAAATAAACAAAGTCCAAAGAGCAGTCGTATAGATAAGGATTTTTAAACACAAGTATTTACTATCACTTTTATTTTTAGTTAAATTAACAACCGGGATAACAGATATTAAAGCAGCAATAACTAAAACAATCTCTAAAAATGTGTTCATAACATCACCTCTGTATTTATTATAACAAAAAAAAGTGTATTATTCAGACAAATATATTTTCTTCTCTAAATCGACAATTGATATCATAGAATATTGTAAACTAACTCATAATTTCAACTAAATGAAATATAAAATAGAAAACATAAATAGATAACAAAAAAATAATAAAGAGCCTGTAAAGAAAT
>NPIG01000313.1_pt1 | contig 31950 bp, 30 predicted proteins | sample 8637441 | NCBI WGS metagenome assembly NPIG01 (sample SAMN07420675, study PRJNA396082) | bioreactor metagenome | isolation source: sample BR6 brine-fed electro-methanogenic bioreactor BR | place: Japan: Kochi | collected 2016-06-14
ATCTCCATCGAGCAGAAGACGACCTCCAAGAACCCGCGCTCGACCGTCGGCACGGTGACCGAGATATACGACTACCTGCGGCTGCTCTTCGCCCGCGCCGGCACCCCCTACAGCCCCGCCACCGGGCTGCCGATCGAGGCGCAGCAAGTGCAGGACATGGTCGACCGGGTGATGGCGCTGGAGGAGGGCACGCGCGGCTATCTGCTGGCGCCCATCGTGCGCGACCGCAAGGGCGAGTACAAAAAGGAGTTTCTGGAGCTGCGCAAGCAGGGCTTCCAGCGGGTCAAGGTGAATGGGGAGTTCTATGAGCTCGACGAGCCGCCGACGCTGGACAAGAAATTCCGCCATGACATCGACGTGGTGGTCGACCGCATCGTGGTGCGCGCGGGGATGGAAACCCGGCTGGCCGACAGTTTCCGCACCGCGCTGGACCTGGCCGATGGCATCGCTGTGCTGGAAACCGCCCCGCGCGAGGGGGAGGGCGAGCCGGAGCGCATCACCTTTTCCGAGAACTTCGCCTGCCCGGTCTCGGGCTTCACCATTCCCGAGATCGAGCCGCGGCTGTTTTCCTTCAACGCGCCCTTCGGCGCCTGCCCGGATTGCGACGGGCTGGGGGTTGAGCTGTTCTTTGACGAACGCCTGGTGGTGCCCGACCAGACGCTGAAGATCGCCGACGGCGCGCTGGCGCCCTGGCGCAAGGGCAAATCGCCCTATTTCCTGCAGACCATCGAGGCCATCGCGAAACATTACGAGTTCGACAAGAACGCCCGCTGGAAGGACCTGCCGAAACACGTGCAGCAGGTGTTCCTCTATGGCTCCGGCGACGAGGAGATCGCGTTCCGCTATGACGAGGGCGGGCGGGTCTATCAGGTCTCCCGCGTGTTCGAGGGGGTGATCCCCAACATGGAGCGGCGCTATCGCGAGACCGACAGCAACTGGATCCGCGAGGAATTCGAACGCTATCAGAACAACCGCCCCTGCCAGTCCTGCGGCGGCTACCGGCTGCGCCCCGAGGCGCTGGCGGTCAAGATCGGCGGGCGGCATGTCGGCCAGGTGGTCGAGCTGTCGATCAAGGAGGCGTTCGCCTGGATCGACACCGTGCCCGCAAGCCTGACGGCGCAGAAGAACGAGATCGCCCGCGCCATCCTCAAGGAGATCCGCGAGCGGCTGGGGTTTTTGAACAACGTCGGCCTGGAGTACCTGACGCTGTCGCGCAATGCCGGCACCCTGTCCGGCGGCGAAAGCCAGCGGATTCGCCTCGCCAGCCAGATCGGCTCGGGCCTGACCGGCGTGCTCTATGTGCTCGACGAGCCCTCGATCGGGCTGCACCAGCGCGACAACGACCGGCTGATCGGCACGCTGAAGAACCTGCGCGACCAGGGCAACACGGTGATCGTGGTCGAGCATGACGAGGACATGATCCGGCAGTCCGATTATGTCTTCGACATCGGCCCCGGCGCCGGGGTGCATGGCGGCCAGGTGGTGGCCCACGGCACGCCGCAGCAGATCGCCGCCGATGCGGCCTCGATCACCGGGCAATACCTGGCCGGCACGCGCGAGATCCCGGTTCCGGCGGAGCGGCGGCCGGGCAAGGGCAAGGCGGTGACCGTGGTCAAGGCCACCGGAAACAACCTGAAAAACGTCACCGTCGATTTTCCGCTGGGCCAGTTCGTCTGCGTCACCGGTGTCTCGGGCGGCGGCAAGTCGACGTTGACCATCGAGACGCTGTTCAAGACCGCCTCGATGCGGCTGAACGGCGCGCGGCAGACGCCGGCGCCCTGCGAGACCATCAAGGGGCTGGAACTGCTCGACAAGGTGATCGACATCGACCAGCGGCCCATCGGCCGCACGCCGCGCAGCAACCCGGCCACCTATACCGGCGCCTTCACCCCGATCCGCGACTGGTTCGCGGGCTTGCCCGAGGCCAAGGCGCGCGGCTACAAACCCGGGCGGTTCAGCTTCAACGTCAAGGGTGGCCGCTGCGAGGCGTGCCAGGGCGACGGGGTGATCAAGATCGAGATGCACTTCCTGCCGGCTGTCTATGTCACCTGCGAGACCTGCAAGGGCGCGCGCTATAACCGCGAAACGCTGGAGATCCAGTTCAAGGGCAAGAGCATCGCCGACGTGCTCGACATGACGGTCGAGGAGGCGCGGGAGTTTTTCAAGGCGGTGCCCAGCATCCGCGAGAAGATGGACGCGCTGCACCGCGTCGGCCTGGATTACATCAAGGTGGGCCAGCAGGCGACGACGCTCTCGGGCGGCGAGGCGCAGCGGGTGAAGCTGTCAAAGGAGCTGAGCCGCCGGTCGACCGGGCGCACGCTCTATATCCTCGACGAACCCACCACGGGGCTGCATTTCGAGGATGTGAAGAAGCTGCTCGAGGTGCTGCACGAGCTGGTCGAGCAGGGCAATTCGGTGGTGGTGATCGAGCATAACCTCGACGTCATCAAGACCGCCGACCATATCATCGACATCGGCCCCGAGGGCGGCGACGGCGGTGGCGAGATCGTCGCCGAGGGCACGCCCGAAGAGGTGGCCGGGAACCCGCGCAGCCATACCGGGCGCTACCTCAAGCCGATGCTCGACGGCGCCCGCGTGGCGGCGGAGTGATGGCCGGCGCGCTCGGTCTGGCGCTGGGGTCGGGCGGGGCGCGCGGCTGGTGCCATATCGGCGTGTTGCGCGAACTGGAGCGGCAGGGCGTCCAGCCGGGCATGGTGGCGGGTTGTTCGATGGGGGCGCTGGTCGGCGCGGCCTGGGCCGCCGGACGGCTGGCGGCGCTGGAGGACTGGGCGCGGGACCTGAGCAGCACCAGCTTCATGGGCATGATCGACCTGCGGCTGGACCGCAGCGGGCTGATGCGCGGCGCGGCGATCCTGGATCTGCTGCGCGACCTGGGCCTGCCCGAGACCATCGAAGAGCTGGATTTTCCCTATATCGCCGTGGCCACCGATATGGAGACCGGGCGCGAGGTCTGGCTGCGCAAGGGGTCGCTGGCCGATGCGGTGCGCGCCTCGATTTCGCTGCCGGCGATCCTTCGGCCGCACCGGATCGACGGGCGCTGGCTGCTTGACGGCGGGCTGATCAACCCGGTGCCGGTGTCGGCGGCCCGGGCGCTGGGGGCGCGGCGGATCCTGTCGGTCAACCCCAACGACAAGGCGGGCGGACCGCTATGGTCGCCCAGCGAGGGCAGGCTCTGGTCCGCGCTGCAGGCGCCGGAACTGCTGGACCGGCTGCCCGATCCGCTGCGCCGCCTGCTGCCCGAACCCGAGGAGAGCCCGCCCGAGCCGACCTATTTCGACGTGGTGTCCGCCTCTATCGACGTGCTGACGGAATTCCTGCGCAAAACGCGCGAGGCCGCCGATCCCGCCGACCTGGCGCTGGCGGCGGATCTGACCGACATGTCGACGCTGGAGTTTTACCGCGCCGACCATGCCATGGAGGAGGGCGCGCGCATCGCCCGCGCCGCCCGCGATCAGATCGCCGCCCTGCAGCGGGGCTGAGCGCCGCTCAGTCCCTCTCGCTGGTGCTGAAGTTCAGCTGGGAATAGATCGGACAGGTGCCCAGCAGGCCCGAGGCCATCGGCAGCAGCCCCAGCAGCAGCAGCCAGCTGAACGGTGCCGGCGCGAAGACCGTATAGGCGATCAGCATCGCCGCCCCCAGCAGGATGCGCCCGATCCGGTCGACATTTCCAAGATTGCTGTTGAACATCGCAGGGTCCCTTTAACGTTACCAGTACTGCCAGAGAGTTCATCGCAGCCGTCTTAACGATCCGTGAAGGGGCGGGCGAAAGCACCCGGAAAGTAATGAAAACTTTGCACTTTCATCCGTCGGCCGGAGGCGGGGCTCTTGCCGGAGCGGCGCCACGAGACATCGGCGCGGCCCGCGGCGCCATACCCGGCGTTCAGTCGAGGACCGCCGCCACCGCGCCGATCAGGTCCAGCACCTCTTTGGTGTCGCGGTCGACGCGATAGACGTAGTCGCCGACCCGGAAATACGACTGGTTCGGGTCCAACCCGTAGCGCCCCGGGTACTGGATCACGATGTAATCGCCGGCCAATCGTTCGCCAGGCTGGAAAATACGGCCGTGGCGGTCCATCCGCCCGGCCTGTCCCGGCGGCAGGCAGGCGGGGGTCTTCTTGGCCAGCCCGGGCGGGCAGCCCTTTGGACCGCCGGCCTGCGCCGCAAGCGGCGACAGCGCCATCACCGCGGCGGTCATCAGGGCGGGTATCATCGGGATCGCTTTTCGCATGTTACCTCTCCGTTGTGGCTTGTCCGAGAAGCTGGTGCCGGGGCGCCCGATTGCCAAGCCCGTGTCGGCGGGCTGCGCGGGTCGCTGCCGTATCGCCCGGTGCAAACCGGCAAGAAAACGCCGCAGGACGGACCCGCGGCGTGACCGGTCTTGTCGGGCTGGCGGCTCAGCCGCGGTGGCGTTTTTCGAACCGCGGCAGCATGGCACTGAAATCCATGCCTTTGCCGCCCTCGGTCTCGACGAATTGCGCGTAGAGCTTCTGCGCCAGCTCGCCCATCGGGGTGTCCGCATCCGCCGAGTCCGCCGCCTGTTGCGACAACCGCAGATCCTTGAGCATCAGCTCGGCGGCAAAGCCCGGTTTGTAATCGTTGTCGGCGGGCGATTGCGGGCCGACGCCGGGGGCCGGGCAATAGGCGTTCATCGTCCAGCTGTAGCCCGACGAGGTCGAGACCACGTCGAACATCTTCTGCCGGTCGAGGCCGAGCTTGTCGGCCAGCGCAAAGGCCTCGCAGGTGGCGATCATGGTCACACCCAGGATCATGTTGTTGCAGATCTTGGCGGCCTGGCCGGCGCCCGCGCCGCCGCAATGCACGGCCTTTTGCCCCATGATCTCGAACAGCGGCTCCGCCTTCGCAAAGGCCGCTTCCGACCCGCCCGCCATGAAGGTCAGCGTACCGGCGCTGGCGCCGCCGACACCGCCGGAAACCGGCGCATCGACCGCCAGCAGCCCCGCCGCCTCGGCCTGTTCGGCGACCGCGCGCGCGCTGTCCACGTCCACGGTCGAGCAATCGACGAATGCCGCGCCCTTGTCCATCGCCGGGATGATCTCCTCGGCCACGGCGCGCAGGATCTGCCCGTTGGGCAGCATGGTGATCACAACCTCGGCGCCCTTGGCGGCCTCGGCGGCCGACGCGGCCATCTTGACCCCCTCGACCGTGACCTCGGCCATGTCGAACCCGGTCACCTCATGCCCCGCCTTGGCCAGGTTGGCCGCCATCGGCGCCCCCATGTTGCCCAGGCCGATAAACCCGATTTTCATTTGTCTGTCCTCCCCTTCGAATGTCAGCGCATCCGCCCCCAGCGGCGCCAACATGTGGCGCACCGCGGCATCCGGCACCGTGCCCTCGGCATGCTGCCATTGCGGATTGCGGTCCTTGTCGATGATCTGCGCGCGAATGCCTTCCAGGAAATCGCCGTCCTCCATCGCCCGCCAGGTAAAGCGGTACTCCAGGTCCAGCGCCTGGCGGATGGTGCCATCCTCGGCGCGCAGCCGCCGCAGCATCTCGACCGTGCAGGCCAATGACAGCGGCGAATTGCGCTCCAGCGCCGCGCGCGCCTTTTCCGCGAACGCGCTGTCATCCCCGGCCAGCGAGGTCTGGATCGCCTCCAGCGATCCGCCGCCGAAATGGCGGTCGATATCCGCCTGCATCTCGCCCAGGGCCGTGGGCGGGGTGGGCAGGGCGTGGCTTTCCACATGGGCGGCGTCGCCGCTGGCCTCCAGCATCTCGATCAGGTCGGCCCATGTCTCGCGCGGGATGAAATAATCGGCGAACCCGGCCAGGATCGCATCGCCCGCCGCCATCCGGCCCGCGGTCATTCCCAGGTATTCGCCCAGGTGCCCCGGCGCGCGCGCCAGCATCAGGCTGCCGCCCACGTCCGGCACCAGCCCGATGCCGCATTCGGGCATCGCGATGCGCGAGCTGTCGTCCACCACCCGGTGCGAGCCGTGGCAGCCGATACCGACACCGCCGCCCATGGTGAAGCCCTGCATGAAGCTCACGACGGGTTTGGGGTATTCCGCGATAAAGGCGTTGAGCCGGTATTCGTCGCGCCAGAACCGGCGGCCGTAGTCATAGTTCCCCTTGGTGCCGGTGTCGTAAAGTTCGGCAATATCGCCGCCGGCGCAGAACGCCTTGTCGCCCTCGGCGTCGATCACCACCAGCGCCACGTCATCGTCGTCGCGCCACAGCCGCATCGCCGCGTCGATCGCCATGCACATGTCATAGCTCATCGCGTTCAGCGCCTGCGGCCGGGTAAAGGTGATCCGCCCCGCGCGTCCCGTTATGCGGATGTCGATATCGCTCATCGCGGCGCCCTCAGCGGTTGGCCAGCATGTGGCGGGCGACGATCATCCGCATGATCTCGTTGGTGCCCTCCAGGATCTGGTGCACCCGCAGGTCGCGGACCAGCTTCTCGATGCCGTAATCGGCCAGATAGCCGTAGCCGCCATGCAGTTGCAGGCATTGGTCGACCACCTTGGAACCGGCCTCGGTCACGAATTTCTTGGCCATGGCGCAGAACTTGGTCGCGTCCGGCGCGCCCTGGTCCAGCTTCCACGCCGCCTGGCGCAGGAAGGTGCGCGCCGCCTGCAGCTCGATTTCCATGTCGGCCAGGCGGAATTGCAGCGCCTGGAACTGGTCGATCGACTTGCCGAAGGCCTTGCGCTCGCCCATGTAACTCAGTGTCAGGTTCAGCGCGGTCTGCGCCGCGCCCAGCGAACAGGCCGAGATGTTCAGCCGCCCGCCGTCGAGCCCCATCATCGCGTATTTGAAGCCGTCGCCTTCGACACCGACGAGGTTGCCGGCGGGGATCTTGCAGTCGTCGAACTGCACCTGCGCGGTGGGCTGGCTGCGCCATCCCATCTTGTCCTCGAGCCCGCCAAAGCTCAGCCCCGGCGTGCCGTCCTCGACATAGACGGTCGAGATCCCCTTGGGCCCGTCCTCGCCGGTGCGCACCATGCAGACATAGGCATCGGAATAGCCGCCGCCCGAGATAAACGCCTTGGAGCCGTTCAGCACATAGCCCTCGTTGGTCTTCTCGGCCTTCGTCTTCAGCGCCGCAGCGTCCGAGCCCGAACCCGGCTCGGTCAAACAATAGCTCAGCACCGTGTTCATGCTGAGGATGTCGGGCATGATCCGCGCCTTCATCTCGTCGCTGGCAAAACTGTCCAGCATCTTGGCGCACATGTTGTGGATCGACAGGAAGGCCGCAACCGAGGGGCAGGCCATGCTCAGCGCCTCAAACACCAGCGTCGCGTCAAGACGACCCAGTCCGGCGCCGCCGGTCTCCTCCGAGACATAGAGCCCGCCGAACCCCAGCTCGCCGACCTGCGGCCACAGCTCCTTGGGGATGGTGCCCTGCGCTTCCCAATCGCGGGCATGGGGTGCGATCTGCTCCTGCCCGAATGCATGGGCCATGTCGAAAATCGCGCTCTGTTCTTCCGTCAGTGCAAAATCCACGCTGCGCCTCCCGTCGGTCGCGTTAATTGAACGGTCGTTATATTCCTACCCTTTGCACGGCTTGGCGTTCAAGTGCCATTGCCGCAAACCGGTCTTGCGCGAATGCCACGGCGGCGCCGCTACCGGACCTGTCCGGCCGGTTATGTCGCAGAAAATCCTTGCAGGAAGATTTCAACGCGTGTTCCGTCACAGATCGGCGTGAAACTCCTCGATCAGGTGGCGCACCACGGCGCGGCCCGGGTCCTCTCCCTTCGCCAAAGCCTCGGCATGGGCCCGGCGCTGCCGCGTGGCGCTGGTGCCATGCTCGGCGATCCGGCGCAGCGCGGCGATTTCCTCCAGCGTTCCCAGCGCCTCGGCATCCTCGGCCAACAGCCCGATCAACTCGTCCATCAGCTGCACCATCGGCTTGATCTTGCCCTCGCCGAAATCGATCAACCCCTCGCCGACGCCATAGCGTTGCGCGCGCCAGCGGTTCTCGGCGATCAGGAAACGGTCATATTCGCGCCAGCGCAGGTTGCGTCCGCGCATCCGCATCAGCATCCGGATGATCGCCTGGGTCATCGCCGCCAGCGACAGGGTATGCTCCAGCCGGGGCGAGACATCCATGATCCGGGTCTCCAGCGTCGGGAAATTATGCGACGGCCGCAGATCCCACCAGATCTTGCTGGTGTCCTCGATGATCCCCAACTCGATCAGCGCGCCGGTGGTGCGCTCGTACTCGGCCCAGCTCGAGAACGCCGGCGGCAGCCCGGTGCGCGGCAGGTTGTCGAACACCGTCAGCCGGTACGAGGCCAGCCCGGTATCCTCGCCCTGCCAATAGGGCGAAGAGGTCGACAGCGCCAGAAGATGCGGCAGGAAATAGCACAGCTGCGGCATCAGGTCGGTGCGCAGCGCCCGGTCCTCGATGCCCACATGCACATGCATGCCGCAGATCAGCATGCGCCGCGCCACCCCGCCCATGTCGTGGCGCAGGCTGTCGTAGCGCTGCTTGCGGGTGTGATGCTGGTCCTTCCAGTCCTCGAACGGGTGGCAGCTCACCGCGATCGGGGTCAGATTGTGTTCCGCCGCCCGCTTGGAAACCACCCGGCGCAGCCGCCGCAGGTCCTCGCGCGCCTGGTCGATGGTCTCGCAGACGCGGGTACCGACCTCGATCTGGCATTGCAGGAACTCGGGGCTGACCTGGCCCTCCATATCCGCCTGACAGGCCGCCATCAGCGCCTCCGGCGCCTCGGCCAGTTTCAGCGAGTCGCGGTCGACCAGCAGGTATTCCTCTTCGATTCCGAGGGTGAAATTGCTCTGCATTCCCGTGCTCCGGCCTGTGCGCTCGGGTCAGTCAAACCCGCCGCAGCGACGATGCCAAGCGAAAACGGGCGCCTGCGGCGATCGGCGGTTGCACGCGGCGGCGCGCGGCGGCTATGCAACACGGAACCGCCGCAGCCAGACGGAGCGCCGCCCATGCCCAAGCCGCCCTTGCCGGATCTTGACGAGTCGATCGCCGCCCTGGACCCGGCTCGCCAGAGGCGGCTGGCGCGAACTCTGGCCGAACAGGCGACCGAACAGGCGCGGCTGGCCGCGTTCGAGGCCGCTGGCGGGTTGGAGCGCCCGGCCTATGCGCTGTCGCCGGGAATGGCAGAGTTCGACATCGCACCCCTGGTCGCGGATTTCCGGTCGTATCAGGCAGAGCTGGCGCGGCTGACCGATCCCGCCGGCAGCGACAGCGGCTATCTCGCAGGAAATGGTTATTTCGACACGCCGGATGCCGAGGCGCTCTATCTCATGGTGCGCCGTTTCGCGCCGAAGCGGGTGATCGAGGTCGGTTGCGGCAATTCCACCCGCGTGACCCGGCAGGCGATCCGCGACGGCGGGCTGGAAACGACGCTTACCGCCGTCGATCCCTGGCCGCGCGCCGATATCGCCGATGTGGTGGACCGCTTTGAACAGGCCGCGCTGGAAAGCATCGATCCCGGCCTTTTCCGCACGCTGGGGGCGGGCGACATCCTGTTCATCGACAGCAGCCACCAGGTGCGGATGAGCAACGATGTGGCGCATCTGTTCTGCCGCATCATCCCCGAACTGGCCCCCGGCGTGGTGATCCATGTGCACGACGTGTTCCTGCCCTATGAATATCCCAAGCGGTTCTTCTACGACTGCCCGTCCTGGGGCGAGCAATACATGCTGCATGCACTGCTGCAGGGCGGCGGCTACGAAATTCTCTGGCCCGGCTACCATCTGCAACGGGATCGCGCCGACGCCATCGCGGTGCTGCCGTTCCTGGGCCAGGGGCGGGCGCAAAGCTTCTGGATGCGCAAACGCTAGGGGGCCTCTGCCCGGCGGGGTGCCGGACAGAGGCGGGGCAATTCAGGCGCCGGACAGCATGTCCACCACCTCGTCGGTCCACCACACCGCGCTGGCGATATAGCGGAAGTTGGTCAGCGCCGCGAGATAGCCATCGCCTTCGGGCAGGATCGCGGCGGCGGTGGCGTCGCGCACCACGGCGACCTCGAACCCCTGTTCGGTCAGCTCGCGCATATGGCTCTCGGTGCACAGGTTCGCGCTCATCCCGGCCAGGATCACCTGGTCGATGCCGCGCTTGCGCAGTTGCAGCGTCAGGTCGTTGGTCTCGTTGCCATAGACCTTGTGCGGCGAGGTGACGATTGTTTCGCCGTCGTTGATGTATTTTTTGTACTGCTCCAGCCAGTCGGCGCCCGACCCCTCGAAGCCGGTGGTGTTCAGTGCGCCCTTGCGATCGAACATGCCGATCTTGTGCATCAGCGTTTCAAGCTTGCCCTCGAATTTCCAGCCGTGGTCGGTGGGATAGTAGTAATGCGGCGACACCGCCACGGTGATGCCGGCGGCCTTGGCGGCGGCGAACAGGCGGTCGATGTTCTGCACTGTGCCGTGTTCGGTGACGCTCTTGCCGACCACGCCCCAGGTCACGCCGTCGGGCGACAGGAAATCGTTCTGCGGATCGGTCACCACCAGCGCGGTACGGCCGAGGTCCAGCTTCATGGTGCTGGGCGGCAGCGCCGGTTCGGCGGGGTCGGCATAGGCGTCGGTACGGCTCTGCGCCTGCGCGGCGCCGCTGGCGGCGACGGTCGCGGCGGCGGCGACACCGGTGGCGATCCCGCCGCGCAGCGCCTGGCGCCGGGTCATCTTGGGGTCGTGGTCATGGCAATTGCACATCGTCTTGCTCCTCGTATCGGGTTGCGATGGTTGTTAGATGACGGGTGNNTTTCTGGTCCAAGGCTGCCATTCTGGCCCACATGCAGGAGAACTTCGATCGCACCCTTGATGAGCTTGAATTGCGCGCCGATCCCTTCGCGCTGTGCCAGCTGGACGGCGAATGCACGCTGGGGCTGGGGCGGGCGGCGCAGGCGACCTTGCACTATGTTCTGGACGGCGCCGGCGAGGTGCGCCTGCGCGGGCAGCGCGCCCTGGGCGTGGGGCGCGGCTGGCTGGTGCTGGTGCCGGCCTGCGAATGGCACAGCCTGCGCAGTATCGGGCACCGTGGCGGCGGGCTGCCAACCTGCGAACCGGCCGAACTGCACCTTGCGCATCACCGGCAGCAGGGCGAGGGGGCCGGCGGCATGGTGGTACTTTGCGGGTCAGTCAGCATCGGCATGCGCGGGACCCATGGCCTGGTCGATCTTCTGCGCGAACCGATGGTGTTGGACCTGGCCGGGATGCCCGCCGCCGCGCAGGCGATGGACCAGGTGCTGGACGAACTGTGCCACCCCGGCGTCGGCAGCCGCGCGATGATCCGGGCGCTGCTGCTGCAATGCCTGATCGCCCTGCTGCGGCGGCGGATCATGGCCGGCGATCCGGGGATGAACTGGCTTGCCGCGCTGGGGGCGCCGCGGCTGTGGTCGGCGTTGCAGGCGATGCTCGAGGCGCCGGGCGCGGAGCATTCGGTGGAAAGCCTCGCCGCGGTTGCCGGGATGAGCCGGTCGCGCTTTGCCGCGCAGTTCTCCGAGGCCTATGGCGCGGGGCCGATGGAATTGTTGCGCGAATTGCGGCTGGCGCGGGCGGCGCGGCTTCTGCTGGACGGGCGGGAGCCGGTGAAGCGGATCGCCGACCTGGTCGGGTTCCGGTCGCGCTCGGCCTTTTCGCGGGCGTTCACGGCGCGGATGGGGGTCGCGCCGCAGGCCTTCCGCGCGGCCAGGGTGGCGGAGGAGGCGTAACAGAAAACGGGCGGCCGTGCCGGCCGCCCGATCTGTACAAAATCCGGGGCAAACTCCCCGTTTTACAGAAGCCGTACCTGGGTGCCGACCTGCACCATTTCGTACAGCTCCTCGACATGCTGGTTATAAAGACCGATGCAGCCCGACGAGCTTTGCCGCCCGATCTTGCGGGTGTCGTGGGTGCCGTGGACCAGGTAGGCCGGCCAGCTGAGATACATCGCGCGGGTGCCCAGCGGGTTGCCCGGGCCGCCGTCCATGCGCAGCGGCAGCGACGGGTCGCGTTCCCGCATCGACGGGGTCGGCGTCCAGCTGGGGTTCTGCGCCTTGCGCACGACCTTGGTATAGCCGCGCTTGGTCAGCTCTTCGCTCATCGGAACGGAGGAGGGATAGAGGCGATAGGTTTCGCCATCGGGGCCCCAGTAGTGCACCGCGCGGCTGGTGATGTCGGCCAGCAGGCAGCCTTTGCCCAGCTCGTCGAAATGGTCTTGCCAGTGTTGTTGGCTGAAGGACGAGATATTGCGCCGGACCGGAACCTCTTCGCGGATCGGGGCTTCCTCCTGGGGAAAGGCGTCCAGGGATTGAGCGCGCAGCAGCGCCGGTGTCGCCAGGGTCGCGGCGGCGCCAAGCAGCGCGCTGCGGCGGGTCATACGAAAATCGGACATGGTTGCTCGGACCTCATGTGTTGGATCACATGGTCGATTTACGAAAGATCGAAATACGGCGCCAGAGGGATCGCGCCGAAACCGGCCTGCCTCACAGCATTGTCAGAACCTGCGATGACCATGATGGCAAATGGTATGCACGCCGGTCAGAGACCCCGGTCCTCAGACTTCCCGCGCGCGTTCCCACAGGGCGTCGAGGCTGTGCTCGGGCTGACCCAACAATTCCAGCGCGTGGGCTTCGTCCTCCTGAACCAGGGCGACGACGGCGTCGAACGGTTCCCACGAGCGCAGAACGAGGCGGGACAGATCCTTGGCCAGTGGCGTCGGCGCGACATAGACCATCAGGGTCTCGGCGCCTTCCGCGGCGAAAACGTCCACCTTTTGGGCCTGGATCTTCATCAACTTGGTGAAGTCTTTCTCGTAGCCGGTGATCCCCGACAGATCGACGAGCTGTTTCTGCCCCGGCTTGTAGTTGGGGTGAAGCGCATAGTCGGCGAAGGCCGCAAGCGTATCATCCAGCTTGGCAAACCCGGCATAGCGGACAAAGACCAGGCCGCGTTCGGGAAAGATGCGAAAGGATACGGGCATGCGTCGGAACACTCACAACAGACGAAAAAAAGAACCTTAACGATTGTGAAATCATGGTTTGACTGTTGGGTCAATCCATCGCCGGGGCGGTTGTCGACTTGCTTTTCGGGGACCCGACGATGCCGGTCCGCATTGCCCCGCCAATAGGCAAAAGCCCCGGTCGGATGACCGGGGCTTTCGTTTTCATCCCAATGTCGGCGGGATCAGTCCATCGCCTTGAAGTGGAACTCGCCGCCTTCCTTCAGGCCGGAGGGCCAGCGCGCGGTCACGGTCTTGGTCCGGGTGTAGAACTTGAACGCGTCCGGCCCGTGCTGGTTGAGGTCGCCGAAGGCCGACTTCTTCCAGCCGCCGAAGGTGTGATAGGCCAGCGGCACCGGGATCGGCACGTTGATGCCGACCATGCCGATGTTGATCTTGCTGGCGAAATCGCGGGCGGTGTCGCCGTCACGGGTGAAGATCGCGGTGCCGTTGCCGTACTCGTGGTCCATCGCCAGCTTCAGCGCCTCGTCATAGCTCTGGGCGCGCACGGTGGACAGCACCGGGCCAAAGATCTCCTGCTTGTAGATGTCCATGTCCGGGGTCACCTTGTCGAACAGGTGCGGACCGACGAAGAAGCCGTCCTCGTAGCCCTGCAGCGAGAAGTCGCGGCCGTCCACGACCAGTTCGGCGCCCTGATCGACACCGGTCTGCACCAGGCCGAGGATCTTTTCCTTGGCGGCGGCGGTGACAACGGGGCCGTAATCCACGTCATCGCCGGCGGTGTAGGGGCCGACCTTCAGTTTCTCGATGCGCGGCACCAGTTTCTCGATCAGGCGGTCGGCGGTCTCGTCGCCCACCGGCACCGCAACCGAGATGGCCATGCAGCGTTCGCCAGCCGCGCCGTAGCCTGCGCCGACCAGCGCGTCGGCGGCCTGGTCCATGTCGGCGTCCGGCATCACGATCATGTGGTTCTTGGCGCCACCGAAACACTGCACCCGCTTGCCGTTGGAGCAGCCGCGGCCATAGATGTATTCGGCGATGGGGGTGGAGCCCACGAAACCGATCGACTGGATGGTGGGGTGGTCGAGGATGGCGTCGACCGCCTCCTTGTCGCCGTTGACGACCTGGATGATGCCCTTGGGCAGGCCGGCCTCTTCCAGCAGTTCGGCCAGCATCAGCGGAACCGAGGGGTCGCGCTCGGACGGCTTGAGGATGAAGGCGTTGCCGCAGGCGATGGCCGGGGCGAACATCCACATCGGGATCATGGCGGGGAAGTTGAACGGGGTGATGCCCGCGGTGACGCCCAGCGGCTGGCGCATCGAATAGATGTCGATGCCGGGGCCGGCGCCGTCGGTGAATTCGCCTTTCAGCATCTGCGGCGCGCCGATGCAGTATTCCACCACTTCCAGCCCGCGCTGCACGTCGCCCTTGGCATCGGGGAAGGTTTTGCCGTGCTCACGGCTCAGCGCTTCGGCCAGCTTGTCCATGTCGCGGTTCAGCAGGTCGACGAATTTCATCAGCACGCGGGCGCGGCGCTGCGGGTTGACCGCGGCCCAGCCCGGCTGCGCGTCGGCGGCGATGCTGACGGCCAGCGCCATTTCCTCGGTGTTGGCCAGCGGCACCTTGGCCTGAACCTCGCCGGTGGCGGGGTTGTAGACGTCGGCGAACCGGCCGGATTGGCCTTTCACATGGGCGCCGTTGATGTAATGGGTCAGTTCTTGCATCGGATCACTCCTCCAACAATTTTGCGACAGGATAGGCTTGCGAAAATCCCTTGAACAGGGGCAAGATTTCAAAAAGGCTTTGCAGAAACGCAAGGGGACCATGGAGCCGCATTGGGACGACATAAAGGTCTTTCTCGCCGTCGCGCGGGAAGAGAGCCTGTCCGGCGCAGGCCGGATCCTGAAGCTTGACCCGGCGACGGTGGGGCGCCGGGTGGCCCGGCTCGAACAGGCGTTCGGGGCCTCGCTTTTCGTGAAATCGCCGCAGGGCTACACGCTCAGCGCGGCGGGGGAACGGCTGCTTGCGCATGGCGAGGCGGCCGAGGCGGCGATGCGGGGGGCCGGCGAGGCGCTGAGCGGGCCCAGCGATACGTTGTCGGGCCAGATTCGCATCGGTGCGCCCGACGGCTGTGCGAATTTCCTGCTGCCCCAGGTCTGCGCCGCGATCTCCGAGCGGAACCCGGACCTTGAGATCCAGATCGTCGCCTTGCCGCGGGTGATCAACCTGTCGCGGCGCGAGGCGGATATGGCGATCACCGTCAGCGCGCCCACGGCGGGGCGGCTCCTGGTGCAGAAGATCACCGACTATCACCTGCATATGGTGGCCTCGGGCGACTATCTGCGCGCGCATGGGCCGATCGCGACGCTGGCGGATCTGAGGGCGCACAAGATGATCGGGTATATTCCCGACATGATCTTCGACCGGGAGCTTGATTATCTCAACGACCTGGGGGTGGAGCGGGTTGCGCTGGCGTCGAACTCGGTCTCGGTGCAGATCAAGCTGGCGGCCGAGGGCACAGCGCTTTGCGTCGCGCATGACTTCACGCTGCCCAGTCATCCGATGCTGCGCAAGGTGCTGGCCGACAAGATTAGCCTGACGCGGAGCTTTTACCTGGTGCGGCACCAGGGGGCGCAGCGCAGCGCCCGGCTGACCCGGTTCGCCGAGGCGCTGTGCGACGGCATCAGGGCCGAGGTCGCGCGGCTGGAAGGCCTGACTTGACTTGAATGCATATTGCGGCAACGCTTTGGGGAACGAAAGAAAATTGCGGAGGTTCCGGGAATGCTTGTTCAGTCGATTCTCAAGTCCAAGGCCACCGCCGGGGTCGCGACGATCCGCCCCGACGCGAAGGTCTCCGAGGCGGCCAAGTTGTTGGCCGAAAAAAAGATCGGTTCGCTGGTGGTGTCGACGGATGGGGCGACCGCCGAAGGCATCCTGTCCGAGCGTGATATCGTGCGGGAGCTGGCCAAGGTCGGCAGCGGGTGCCTTGAAAAGGCGGTCGAGCACTACATGACCCGCGACCTGGTTACCTGCACCGGCCAGAGCAGCGTCGAGGAGGTTCTGACCCTCATGACCGAGGGGCGGTTCCGCCATATCCCGGTGGTCGAGGCGGGGCGCATGGTCGGCCTTGTCTCCATCGGCGACGTGGTCAAGGCGCAGCTGACCGAGCTGGCGATGGAGAAGAACGCGCTGGAAGGGATGATCATGGGGCACTAGGCCGGGTAATTCTGTTTCAGAAACCCTGGCGCGCCCTTGCAAAATGTTTCCCTGTCGTGTTGCTTGCGCGGGATGAGCAAACAGGCAGGAGGGCGCCATGCGCGTAGGGCTCTACCCCGGAACCTTCGACCCGATCACCCTGGGTCATATCGACATCATCAGCCGGGCTGCGGCACTGGTCGACAAGCTGGTGATCGGGGTTGCGATCAACCGTGACAAGGGACCGCTGTTCACCCTGGAGGAACGGGTGGCGATGATCGAGGCGGAGTGCGCCGAACTGTCCGAAAGGACCGGGACCGAGATCGTGGCGCACCCGTTCGAGAACCTGCTGATCGATTGCGCCCATGATGTCGGTGCGCAGATCATCGTGCGCGGTCTGCGTGCGGTTGCGGATTTCGAATATGAATTCCAGATGGTTGGCATGAACCGCGCGCTGGATGCCAGTGTCGAGACCGTGTTCCTGATGGCCGATGCGCGGCGCCAGGCCATCGCCAGCAAGCTGGTCAAGGAAATCGCCCGGCTGGGCGGGGACGTGTCGAAATTCGTCACGCCCCGGGTGAACGAGGCGCTCAAGGCGCGGCTGGCAAGATAGCGCCGGCAACCTTGGGGCAGGGCGCCCGCGGTGCCCGCCCTAGCGCCAGAAGGCGATCCATTCGATGAATTCGAACAGTTTCTTGCCCAGAAAGATCAGATGCTCGCTGCCGTAAAGCGCGAGGTCGAGGACCAGGGCGGAAAGGATCATCAGGCCCAGGGCCAGGGCGATTCTGTCGGTCATGGTCCATCCGGCAAAAACAACAGCACCCGGTCAGGTATGCCCGACCGGGTGCGGTGAAACAAGGGCGGCCTGGGCCGTCTTTCGGCTCAGCCCAGCTTGCCCATCGCAACGGCCACATCGGCCATGCGCACCGAGAAGCCCCATTCGTTGTCGTACCAGCTCAGCACGCGGACCATGCGGCCGCCGACCACGCGGGTCTGGTCGGGGGCGAAGATCGAGCTTTCCGAGGTATGGTTGAAATCGGTCGAGACCAGCGGCGCCGGCTCATAGCCCAGCACGCCCTTCATCGGGCCTTCGGCGGCGGCCTTCATGATGGCGTTGATCTCATCCGCGGTGACGTCGCGGCCGGCGCGGAAGGTCAGGTCGACAGCCGAGACATTCGGGGTGGGCACGCGCAGGGCCGAGCCGTCCAGCTTGCCCTTCATGTTGGGCAGGACCTCGCCCAGGGCCTTGGCGGCACCGGTCGAGGTGGGGATGATCGACATCGCTGCGGCGCGGGCGCGATAGAGGTCCTTGTGGCGGCGGTCCAGCGTCGGCTGGTCGCCGGTATAGGCATGGATCGTGGTCATGATGCCGCTTTCGATGCCGACGCCCTCGTCCAGCACCTTGGCCAGCGGTGCCAGGCAGTTGGTGGTGCAGGAGCCGTTCGACACCATCACGTCACCGGCGGTCAGCTCGGCGTCGTTGACGCCGAAGACGATGGTCCTGTCGACGTTCTTTCCGGGCGCCGAGAGCAGCACCTTCTTGGCGCCGCGGTCCAGGTGCGTCTTGGCTTTTTCGCCGTCGTTGAACTTGCCGGTACATTCCAGCACGACGTCGCATCCGTCCCAATCCAGCTCGGCCATGTCATAGGTCGAGAACATCTTCATGTCGCCGCGGCCCAGGTTCATGGTGCCGTCGCCGAGGGTGACCTCGCCGGGGAAGCGGCCATGCACGCTATCGTACTTGATCAAATGCGCCGCCGTTTCCAGCGGGCCGGTGGCGTTCACCTTGATCACTTCGATGTCGTCGCGGCCCGATGCCGCGATATGCGCCAGCGTGCAGCGGCCGATACGGCCAAATCCGTTGATCCCGACTTTGATGGTCATGACATGCTCCACTGAAAAATCTCGCCGGTGCTATAGCGGCCATGGAGCGGGCCAGAAAGGGGAAAACGACGTAACTTGAATGTGTTAGCGCAAACGCCGCTTTCCCGGCTTCTGGTTTGATCCTGACATTGCCCGTCAGGCGCCGACCAGGGTCACATTGGCGGCAAAGGGGCCTTTCTCGCCCTCCATCAGGGTAAAGGAGACCTCGGAGAAAATATCCAGATCCGTCCAGCCGGTTTCGTTCACGCTGGCGCGGTCGAAGAACACCTCTTGCTTTGCGGCGGTCTCGATAAACCCATAGCCTTCATCGGGAAACAAGCGTGCGACGGTGCCGTGCAGCCGTTCCGGCTGCGGCTGGGTCTGTTGTTCGGACATCCGCGCCATATGTTCGCGCAGCTGCCGGCGAGCGGCGTTGAAACTGTCGCGGATGGCGACCCGCAGATCCTCATGCGCGCCCATGTCGCCGGGTTTCTTGTTCACGATCACGGTGCCGCCGGGCACCTCCAGTTCGACCGCCACCTGGTAAATCTGGCCCTTGTGGCCCTTGGCGCTGCGCAGTTCGACCGTCACGCGGCCGGATGTGATTCGATTGCTGACCTCTTCCAGCTTGGCCAGCTTGTCATTTATGATTTCGGTGATCTCCGGCGTGCTGTCGAGCCCGCGAAATGTGATCTGTGGGGTGGTTTCCATGCTATCCTCCCAGAATGAAGATAATTCAATTGATGCCGCCTTGAACCCTCGGGCCGCCATGATTTGCGTCAACTGACCGGAAACCGCGGGCTGTTATGGTCAAAACATACCGGCCTTAACAGGAGGTATCGTAGCACAGGATTGGAGGAGGTCCGAATGAGTGCCCTGGGACTGAAGATCATCGACGAGTCGGCGCAGCAGGCGAATATCTGGATCAACGCGGTGAACGCCGCCACCGGCTGGGACCACAAGCAGCGCGCCTATCGCCTGTTGCGGGCGGTGCTGCATACGCTGCGCGACCATCTCGGCGTGGATGAGGCGGCGCAGCTGGCCGCGCAGATGCCGGCGCTGATCCGGGGGATCTATTACGACGGCTGGAACCCGTCCAAGACGCCGGTGAAGATCCGCACGCGCGAGGCTTTCATAGACCGCGTGCAGGTGGATTTCGCGACCGATCCGCTGGGCGATGCGCCCGCGGCGATCGCGGCCGTGATCGCGGTGATGCGGGACCACATCTCGCCGGGTGAGATGGAGGATGTGGAGAACGGCTTTACCGATCAGGTGCGCGACCTGTTCGGCTAGGCGGCGCTGTCGGGGCTTGTTCGCCCCGCCCCTTGGGCTAGGTTGGGGAAAACCGGAAACTGGGGGCGGGAATGAGCGGGCTTCTTGCATTGCTGGACGACGTGGCGGCATTGGCCAAGGTGGCCGCCGCCTCGGTCGATGATGTGGCAACCTATGCCAGCAAGGCCGGCGCCAAGGCGGCCGGCGCGGTGATCGACGATGCGGCGGTGACGCCGAAATACGTCCATGGCTTCGAGGCCAGCCGCGAGTTGCCGATCATCTGGCGCATCACCAAGGGATCGCTGAAGAACAAGCTGCTGTTTCTGCTGCCTGCCGGGCTGCTGCTGTCGACCTTCGCGCCCTGGGTCATCGCACCGCTTCTGATGCTGGGCGGGGCGTATTTGTGTTTCGAGGGGGCGGAAAAAATCGTGCATGCGATTTGGCCACATGCGGCGCAGGCCGATAGCGTCGAGGACGAGCCCGACGATCCCGCCCACCTGGAGGAGCAGAAGGCCACCGGCGCGATCAAGACCGATTTCATCCTGTCAGCCGAGATCATGACCATCGCGCTGTCCGAGATTCCCAAAAGCGGGCTGGCGATGGAGGCCGCGGCGCTGGCGATCGTGGCGGTCGGGATCACCGTGGTGGTCTATGGCGCGGTGGCCTTGATCGTGAAGGCCGACGATGTCGGCCTGCACATGGCCGCGATGGGGCGGCTGGGCCTGACCCGGGCGCTGGGGCGGGGGCTGGTGCGCGGCATGCCGGGCTTCCTTAGGGTGCTGACCATCGTGGGCACCGCTGCGATGCTCTGGGTCGGCGGGTCGATCATCATTCACGGGCTGGGCGAACTGGGCTGGCATGCGCCGGAGGAGGCGATCCACCACGTCGCCGTGACCCTGGGACATGCCCTGCCGCAGCCGGTCGTGGCGGCGGCGGAATGGATCGTGACCGCGGCCATCGACGGCGTTCTGGGGCTGGCGCTGGGGCTGGTGCTGCTGCCGATCGGGACAAAGATCATCACGCCGCTTTGGCGGATGGTGACCGGGGGAAAAAAGGCCGCGCATTAGCTGTGCCTTCGTCCGGGCCGGTCCGACGTAGGCCTTGATCCGCCATGTGATCCACCAAGCAAGCCACGCAGGCGGAATGGATAACCCCCAACGAAAAACGCCCCGCGAAACCTCGCGGGGCGTTTGAAATGTTGGGTATGTCCCGAGATCAGCGCTTCTCGATATCCACGTAATCGCGCGTGGTCTCGCCCAGGTACAGCTGGCGCGGGCGGCCGATCTTGTGCGCCGGATCGGCCAGCTGTTCTTTCCACTGGCTGACCCAGCCAACGGTGCGCGACAGCGCGAAGATCGGCGTGAACATCGAGGTCGGGAAGCCCATCGCCTCGAGGATGATGCCGGAATAGAAGTCGACGTTCGGGAACAGCTTCTTCTCGGCGAAATACGGATCCTCCAGCGCCTGTTTCTCCAGTTCCTTGGCGACCTGCAGGATCGGGTTGTCCTCGATCCCCAGCAGGTCCAGAACCTCGTCGGCGGACTGTTTCATCACCGTCGCGCGCGGGTCGAAGTTCTTGTAGACCCGGTGACCGAACCCCATCAGGCGGAACGGATCGTTCTTGTCCTTGGCGCGCGCGATAAATTCGGGGATGCGGTCGACGGTGCCGATTTCCTTCAGCATCTCCAGGCAGGCCTGGTTGGCGCCGCCGTGGGCGGGGCCCCAGAGGCAGGCGATGCCGGCGGCGATACAGGCGAAGGGGTTGGCGCCCGAGGAAGAGGCCAGGCGCACGGTCGAGGTCGAGGCGTTCTGTTCGTGATCCGCATGCAGGGTGAAGATGCGGTCCATCGCGCGGCTCAGGATAGGGTTCACCTCATATTCCTCGGCCGGCACGGCAAAGCACATGCGCAGGAAGTTCGAGGCGTAATCCAGATCGTTGCGCGGATAGATGAACGGTTGACCCACATGGTACTTATAGGCCCAGGCGGCGATCGTCGGCATCTTGGCGATCAGGCGGATCGAGGCGACCTCGCGCTGCCAGGGGTCGGTGATGTCGGTGCTGTCGTGGTAGAAGGCCGACATCGCGCCGACCACGCCGACCATGATCGCCATCGGATGGGCGTCACGGCGGAAGCCGCGGAAGAAATACTGCATCTGTTCGTGCAGCATGGTGTGGCGGGTGACGCGGGTTTCGAAATCTTCCAGCTCGGAGGCGGTCGGCAGGTAGCCATAAAGCAGCAGGAAGCAGACCTCGAGGTAATGCGACTTCTCGGCCAGCTGATCGATCGGGTAGCCGCGGTGCAGCAGTTCGCCCTTGTCGCCGTCGATGAAGGTGATGGTGCTGTCGCAGCTCGCGGTCGAGGTATAGCCCGGATCATAGGTGAACACGCCACCTTGGGCATAAAGCTTGCGCACATCCAGAACGTCGGGACCGGCCGTCGGCGAAAGGATCGGCAGCTCGATGGATTTTCCGTCCAGGTGCAGCGTGGCGGTCTTGTTATTGTCGGTCATTAAAGTCCCTTCCTCTATCTGGCACGGGACGCGAAAGCGCCGGTCCCCGCGCGGGCGGACCAGACGACAGGCGCCGGTCCGAATGTCTTTCGCCGCGGTCTTGTCCGGTCACTCCGACCCGACGCGCCCGGCAGCATCCTTGAGGCGGGCCAGGGTTTCGTCCCGGCCCAGCACAAGCATCATGTCGAACACCGAAGGGGTCACGGCGCGCCCTGCAAGGGCCGCTCTGAGCGGGCCGGCCAGCTTGCCGAACTTGGTGCCCCGGTCTTCGGCGAAAGCGCCCAGAGTCGCCTCCAGATCGTTTCGCGTCCAGCTAGCATTTTGCAGATGCGGCGTCAATTCAGCCAGTATACCGTCGGATACCGTTGCCAGCGCCTTGGCCGCTTTCTCATCCGGCTCGACGGGGCGGGAGATCAGGACAAAATGCGCCTTTTCAAGAAGTTCCGGGAAAGTGCGCGCCCGGTCCTTGAGACAGTACATCGCCCCCTCGATCGCCGTTTTTTGACGTTCCGTCAGCGCGGGACGCCCGGCGGCGGCCAGATAGGCTTCCAGCTCCTGCCGCAACGCGGCGTCATCGCTAACGGCGATGTGCTGCCCGCTGAGGTTTTCAAGCTTTTTCAGGTCGAACCGCGCCGGGCTCTTGCCGATTCCGTCGAGGTCGAACCATTCCTTCGCCTGAGCGTCGGTAAAGAACTCGTCATCGCCATGGCTCCAGCCCAGACGCGCGAGGTAATTGCGCATGCCGGCGGCCGGATAGCCCATCGCCTGGTATTCCTGCGCGCCCAATGCGCCGTGCCGTTTTGACAATTTCTTGCCGTCGGGGCCATGGATCAGCGGGATATGCGCCCAGACCGGCACCGTCCACCCCATCGCCTCATAGATCATCATCTGCCGCGCCGCGTTGTTGAGGTGGTCGTCGCCGCGGATCACATGGGTCACCCCCATGTCGTGGTCGTCGACCACAACCGCCAGCATATAGACCGGCGTGCCGTCGCTGCGCAGCAGAACCATGTCGTCCAGCTGGTCGTTGCGAATCGTCACGTCGCCCTGCACCCGGTCGCGGATCACCGTGTTGCCGTCCTGCGGGGTCTTGATGCGCACCACATAGGGCGCATCGGGGTGGGTTTCCGGATCGGCATCGCGCCAGGGGCTGCGGAACAGCGTGCTCTTGCCCTCGGCGCGGGCGGACTCGCGGAAGCTCTGGATTTCCGCCTGCGTGGAAAAGCACTTGTAGGCCTTGCCCTCGGCCAGAAGTTGCTGCGCCACCTCGGCGTGGCGGTCGGCGCGGGCGAACTGGCTGATCGGATCGCCGTCCCAGTCCAGCCCGAGCCAGCTCAGCCCCTGCAGGATTGCCGCAGTCGCCTCGGGGGTGGAGCGTTCGCGGTCGGTATCCTCGATCCGCNNGTCGGTGTCCTCGATGCGCAGGCGGAACTCGCCGCCCTGTGCGCGGGCCAGCAGCCAGGAAAAAAGCGCGGTGCGCGCGCCGCCGATATGCAGATAGCCGGTGGGCGAGGGGGCGAAACGGGTGACGACCTGATCGGACATACGAGCGTTTTACCTTTTGGTAACCATGAGGGGGATAGCGTCTTGCGGCCTGTCTAGCGGGCCGGGCGACGGGGGGCAAGCATGGGCGTTCTGGCCAAGGGATTGACCCGCCTGGATGCGGCGCTGGACCGTCAGCGCGGGCATTTGTTCCCCTGGGCGCCGGTTTTTCTGGGGCTTGGGATCGGGCTGTATTTTTCCTGGCCGGGTGAGCCGGGGTGGCGCGCGCTTGGCGCCGCGGCGGGTGTCGGCTGTGCCGCCGCCGTGCTGGCCCTGGTCCGCCCCGGCAGCCTGTCGGCACTGGGTTGGGCGGTCGCGCTGGCGACGGCCGGGTTGGGCCTGGCCGCCGGGCGCGCCCATTGGGTGGCCGCCCCGGTTCTGGCCTTCCGCTACTATGGGCCGGTCGAAGGCCGGGTGGTGGCGCAGGACCGGTCGGCCTCGGATGCGCTGCGTCTGACGCTGGACCGGGTGCGGCTGGCCGGGATCCCCGCCGGCGCGACGCCCGAGCGGGTGCGCATCGCGCTGCATGGCGCGGCGGCCGGGCAGGGGGCGCGGCCCGGCGCCCGGATCATGACCACCGCGCACCTGGCGCCGCCGCAGGGCCCGGCCGAGCCGGGCGGTTTCGATTTTCGCCGCCACGCCTGGTTCCAGCGGCTGGGAGCGGTCGGCTATAGCCGCACGCCGGTCCTGCTGGCGGCGCAGCCCGGGCGCGGCGTGCCCCTGTTCCGGCTACGGATGGCGGCCTCGGCACGGATCCGGGCGGCCCTGCCCGCTGCGGTCGGCGGGTTTGCCGCCGCGGTCACCACCGGCGATCGCAGCGGCGTCGGGCAGGCCACGCTGGAGGCGCTGCGGGCCAGCAACCTGGCGCATCTGCTGGCGATTTCGGGTCTGCATATGGGCCTGCTGGCCGGGTTCGTCTTTGCCGCGCTCCGGCTTGCGCTGGCCGCGGTTCCGCCGCTGGGGCTGCGGCTGCCGTCGCGCAAGATCGCGGCCGGGGCCGCCATCGCCGCCGCGGCGGGCTATCTGGCGCTCTCCGGCGGCAATGTCGCCACCGAGCGCGCCTTCGCGATGACGGCGGTGGTGCTGGGCGCGGTGATCGCCGACCGCCGGGCGTTGTCTTTGCGGGCGGTGGCCCTGGCCGCGCTGATCGTCCTGATCCTGCGTCCCGAGAGCCTGACCGGGCCGGGGTTCCAGATGTCCTTTGCCGCGACCACCGCACTGATCGCCGTGTTCGGGCTGCTGCGCGACCGGCGGATCGGCCTCGGCCCGCGCTGGCTGGCGCCGGTGGCGGGGGTGGCGATCTCGTCCCTGGTGGCGGGGGTGGCGACCGCACCGGTGGCGGCGGCGCATTTCAACACGCTGGCCCATTACGGGCTGGCGGCGAACCTGCTGGCGGTTCCGGTCATGGGGTTGGTGGTGATCCCCGGGGCGGTGCTGGCGGCACTGCTCGCGCCCTTCGGGTTGGACTGGCTGGGGCTGGAGGCGATGGGTCTCGGCCTGCGCTGGATCCTGGCGGTGGCCCATTGGGCCGCCGGGCTGCCCGCCGCGCGCGGCCATGTGCCCAGCCCCGGTCCGCTTGTCCTGCCGCTGTTCGGGATGGGGATGCTGATTCTGATCCTCTGGCAGGGGGCGGGGCGGCGTCTAGGCCTGGTTCCCGCAACGCTGGCCTTCCTGCTCTGGGCGGGGGTGGACCGGCCGGCGGTCCTCATCGCCGAGGATGGCGGGTTGGTGGGGGTGATGACGGCGCAGGGTCGGGCGTTGAGCAGACCGCGCGGCGCCGGTTTCGTGGCCGGGATTTGGCTGGAGAATGACGGCGACGGGGCCGACCAGGCCGAGGCGGCGGCGCGCTGGCCCGGGTCCGCGGGCCGGCTGCGCAAGCTGCAGGCGGGGCCGCGCCGCGTCGTTCACGTCATCGGCAAAACCGGGGCGGCCCGGTTGACCGGCTGCGCGGCGCAGGATGTGGTCGTCGCCTCGGTGCCGCTGGCGTTAAGCGGGCCGTGCCTGGTCCTCGATCCGCCGCGGTTGCGCCGCACCGGCGCGGTGGCGGTCGGGGCCCGGGGCGACGTGCGGACGACCAATGGCTCGCGGCACCGGCGGCTGTGGCACGGCACCGGGCGTGGCTCAGCCGGTCAATAGGTGCGGATCAGCCCCACCAGCCGGCCCTGAACCTTGACCTTGTCATCGGGAAAGACGCGGGTCTCATAGGCCGGGTTGGCAGCCTCCAGCGCGATGGCGTTGCCCTTGCGGTGGAACCGTTTCAGCGTCGCTTCGTGGTCCTCGACAAGGGCCACCACGATGTCGCCGTTATCGGCGGTCGCGGTCTCGCGGATGATGACGATGTCGCCGTCATTGATCCCCGCCTCGATCATCGAGTCGCCCCGAACCTCCAGCGCATAATGCTCGGCCTGGCCCGACAGCATGGTGGCCGGAACCGCCACGTTGTTCGAGACATGGCTGATCGCCTCGATCGGGACGCCGGCGGCAATCCGGCCCATCATCGGCAGTTCGATCGCATAATGCTCGACTCCGTCGGCATTGGCCGGGCGCGCGGCACTGGGGCGGTCGCCCTCGATCACCCGCGGCGAAAATCCGGTGCTCGGCTCTCCGCCCAGGCTTTCGGGCAGTTTGACGATCTCGATCGCCCGTGCCCGGTGCGCCAGACGGCGGATAAAGCCGCGCTCCTCCAGCGCGGTGATCAGCCGGTGAATGCCCGACTTGCTGCGCAGGTCGAGCGCCACCTTCATCTCGTCGAAACTGGGGGGAACCCCGTCGCGCTGCACGCGCTTATGGATAAATTCCAGCAAATCCAGTTGCTTCCGGGTCAGCATCCTTCACACCTCGCAGCCATGCGTTTTGTTTTGTTCTACGCATGTTCACGTTTTGTGTCAAGGTGTTCTGCCCCGCCGCTCAGATCGGGAGGTAATCGACAAGCGCGCCGGCCTGCCGTGGCGGGTCCTCCGGCGGGCGCCGGACCAGGGCGTTGGAGACCGACAGGACCGACAGCAGCGAGCTGTCCTGTTTGTCGTCCACGGTGATCCGGCCCTCGGCATCGAGCCGCGCCCGCATGTAATGTTCGCGCGGGCCGTTGGCCCCGATATCGGCCGCCAGCGGAGCCTGGGCCAGGGCCGGGGCCTCGGCCCCCAGGCCCAGCATCGCGCGCAGCATCGGCACGACGAAGACCCGCCCGCAAACCATGGCCGACACCGGGTTGCCCGGCAGGCCCAGCATTGCCGCGCCGTTCAGCCGGCCCGCCATCAGCGGCTTGCCCGGCCGCATCCGCACCTTGTAGAACGCCCGCTCCATCCCCAGATCGCCGGCCACGCGCCCGACCAGGTCGTGGTCCCCGACCGAGGCGCCGCCGATGGTAATCACCAGGTCTGCGCCTTCGGCCAGGCCGAACGCGGTGGTCAGCGAGGACAGGCTGTCGCGCGCGATCGGCAGGATCCGCGCCTCGGCGCCCAGCTCCTCCAACATCGCCTTGAGGCCAAAGGTGTTCGACGCGATGATCTGGTCCGGCCCGGGCGCCTCGCCCGGCATCACCAGCTCGTCGCCGGTCGAGATCAGCGCCACGACCGGCTTGCGCCGCACCGGCACCCGGTCGATATTCATCGCCGCCAGCAGGGCGATCTCGGCGGGTCGCAGCACGCGCGGGGCCTGCACCCTGTCCCCGGCGCGGAAATCGCACCCAGCCGGACGCACGTTGTCGTTCGCACCCGGCGCGTTGACGATGGTGACCAGGTCGCCGCTGTGGCTGACATCCTCCTGGATCACCACGAAATCGGTGCCCTCGGGCAGCGGCGCGCCGGTAAAGATGCGCACCGCCTGGCCGGGTCCGACCGGCCCGGCAAAGCCGCGTCCGGCCGCGGCCTCGCCGATCAGCTTGAACATCGCGTGCAGCTCGACCTCGGCGGATTTGACCGCATAGCCGTCCATCGAAGAGGCGGCAAAGGGCGGCTGGTCGCGCCGCGCGGTGACGTCCCGGGCCAGCACACGCCCGGCGGCCTGGGTCAGCGGAACCTCCTCGACCGGCATCGTCGGCGCCAGCTCGAACAGCCGCGCGCGGGCTTCGTCCACCGTGATCATGTCGCTTCGTACCGCCCTGATTTCCCACCATCTTTCAGAAGGACGCGGATGCCGCCGATGCGCATTTCCTTATCCACCGCCTTGACCATGTCATAAACGGTGAGCGCGGCGGTGCTGACGGCGGTCAGGGCCTCCATCTCGACCCCGGTGCGGCCGGTGGTCTTGACCGTGGCGCGGATGTGCACCCCGGGCAGGCTGGGGTCGGCCTGCAGGTCTACCGACACCTTGGCCAGTGGCAGCGGGTGGCACAGCGGGATCAGGTCCGGTGTCTTCTTCGCGCCCATGATCCCGGCAAGTTGCGCCACGCTCATCACGTCGCCTTTCTTGGCGTGACCTTTGGTAATCATATCAAAGGTTTCCGGCTTCATGCTGATGTGACCTTCGGCGACGGCCACACGCGATGTCTCGGGTTTGTCGGAGACATCGACCATCACGGCGTTGCCGGCGGCATCGAAATGGGTGAGTTCTGCCATCTTACATCCCTCCCGGGGCGGTCAGAGGATTGGCCAGCAGGCGGCGGGTGGCCTCGGCCACGTCGTCCTGCCGCATCAGGCTTTCGCCGATCAGGAAGCAGCGCGCGCCATAGCGCGCCATATCGGCCAGGTCCTCAGGCGTATTGAGCCCGCTTTCGCAAACGATGGTGCGGTCGGCGGGGACCAGCTTGGACAGCGTCCGCGTGGTGTCCAGCGTGGTCTCAAAGGTCTTGAGGTTGCGGTTGTTGATGCCGATCAGCGGGCTTTTCAGCAGCGCGGCGCGCTCCAGTTCCTCGGCGTCATGCACCTCGATCAGAACGCTCATCCCCCAGTCGAAGGCGGTCTGCTCCAACTCGGCCGCCTGGGTGTCCTCGACCGAGGCCATGATGATCAGGATGCAGTCGGCCCCAAGCGCGCGCGCCTCGGCGACCTGGTAGGGGTCGTACATGAAATCCTTGCGCAGGGCGGGCAGGTCGCAGGCGGCGCGGGCCGCGCTGAGATAGTCCTTGGCGCCCTGGAAACTGGGCGTGTCGGTCAGCACCGACAGGCAGGTCGCGCCGCCCTCGGCATAGGCCTTCGCCAGCGCCGGCGGGTCGAAATCGGGGCGGATCAGCCCCTTCGACGGGCTCGCCTTCTTGATCTCGGCAATCAGGCCATAACCGCTGCGGCTGGCCTGCTGCAGCGCCTCGGCAAACGGGCGCACCGGATCGGCGGCGCGCGCCTCGGCCTCGACCTCGGCCAGCGGCCGGGCGGATTTGTCGGCGGCGATTTCTTCCAGCTTGTAGGCCTTGATGCGGTCCAGAACGGTTTCGGTCATGCGCCCTCCTGCGTGATCTTGGCCAGTGTGGTGACCCGGTCGCGGGCCGCGCCGCTGTCGATGCTTTCTGCGGCCATCGCCACGCCCTCGCGCAGGTCGGCCGCCAGTTCCGCGATCACCAGCGCGGCGGCGGCGTTCAGCAGCACCGCGTCGCGATAGGCCGAGGGCGTGCCGTCCAGCAGCGCGCGGAACGCTGCGCCGTTCTGTTCCGGCGTGCCGCCCAGGATGTCCTCGAACGGGTGTTCCGGCAGGCCGGCGTCCTCGGGGTGCAGCTCGGCCTCCTTGACGGTACCGTCCTCCAGCGCGGCGACCCAGCTGACGCCGGTGATGGTCAACTCGTCGGTGCCGTCCGAGCCATGCACCAGCCAGGCCCGTTCGGAGCCCAGGCGCCCCAGGGTTTCGGCCATCGGGCGGATCAGGTCGCGGCTAAAGGCGCCGGTCAGCTGCCGCTTCACGCCCGCCGGGTTGGTCAGCGGGCCCAGGATGTTGAAGATCGTGCGCGTGCCCAGCTCGGTCCGCGCCGGGCCCACATGGGCCATCGCCGGGTGGTGCATCGGCGCCATCATGAAGCCGATCCCGGCCTCGCGCAGGGCGCGTTCCACCACCTCGGGACCGACCATCACGTTGATGCCCAGCTGCCCCAGCGCGTCGGCGGCGCCCGATTTCGACGACAGGTTGCGGTTGCCGTGCTTGGCCACCGGCACACCGGCGCCCGCCACTACAAAGGCGGTGGCGGTCGAGATGTTCAGCGTACCCTTGCCGTCGCCGCCGGTGCCGACGATGTCCATCGCGCCCTCGGGGGCGGCGACATGGTGGCACTTGGCCCGCATCACCGCCGCTGCGGCGGCGAATTCGTCCACCGTTTCGCCGCGGGTGCGCAGCGCCATCAGCAGGCCGCCGATCTGGGCCGGTGTCGCCTCGCCGTCGAACAGGATGGTAAAGGCGGCCTCGGCCTCCTGCGGGGTCAGCGGGCGGTCGGCAGCGGCGCCGATCAGCGGTTTCAGCGCGTCGCTCATGCGGGAACCTTCATCTCGTTCAGGAAATTCTGCAACAGGGTATGGCCATGCTGCGAGGCGATGGATTCAGGGTGGAACTGCACCCCATGGATCGGCAACGTGCGGTGCTGCAGGCCCATGATGGTGCCATCTTCGAGCCAGGCGGTGATCTGAAGGTCCTCCGGCAGGCTCTCGCGCTCGACCACCAGGGAGTGATACCGCGTCGCCTCGAAGGGCGAGGGCAGCCCCTTGAACACGCCCTGGCCGTCATGGTGGATCACGCCCATCTTGCCGTGCACGATGTCCTGGGCGCGCACCACCTTGCCGCCAAAGGCCTGGCCGATGGTCTGGTGGCCCAGGCAGACGCCCAGCAGCGGGATGCGCTGTTCGGCGGCGGCGGCGGTCAGCGCCAGGCAGATGCCCGCCTTGTCCGGGTCGCAGGGTCCGGGCGACAGCAGGATGCCGGCGGGCCGCATGGCGATCGCCTCCTGCACGCTCAGCGCATCGTTGCGGCGGGTGACCACATCGGCCCCCAGCTCGCCCAGGTAATGCACCAGGTTATAGGTGAAAGAGTCGTAATTATCGATCAGAAGCAGCATGGCGCCCGGGATGGATTGGGGGCTGGTGGCGCGGGGGCCGCCAGCATTATAGTGGTTGCGCCATACATGTTCAGGGATGACTGGCAGCGTCAAGGGCCAGAGGGCGGGACAAATCGCTGCCCCTGGCCGGAGTGGCGGTGCAGCGGCAGGAAAACAAGAGAGGCAAGGCAGGCATGCGCGGATTTTTGAGTGGTCTGGTTCTCGGCGCGGTGGTCGTGGCCGCCGGTGCGGCGGGGGTGTCGCTGTTGACGCCATTGTCGCGGCCGGACGTGGCGACCGATGCGCCGGCGGCCGCAACCGGGACGGTGATCGCCAGGCGCGAATCCGGGGTCGACCCGGCCGGCGCCGATGCCGATCTGGTCGAGGTCGCGCCCGCCGCGCCGGATGCCGAGGCCAGCGCGCCGGATGACCTGGCCTCGATGGCCGGCGCGGATACCCAGCCGACCGACAGGCCCCAGGTGGGCGGGGCGACCGCCGGGCTGAACGGGCCGGCCGAGGCCCCCGCCGCGCCCGAGCTTGCGGCCCAGGGCGACGCACCGGTCGCGCCGCAGGCGCCGGGCCGCGTGCCGGATGCCCCCAGCGCCGAGGCCAGCGTGCCCGCTGTCACCGATCCCACCCAGCCGGCGGCGCCGCGCGTGACCGAAACCGGCTCGGGCTTTGGCATGGATGCGCCCCGGGATGACGCCGCGCCGCAGGTGACGTCGCAAAGCGATCCGGAGATGGAGCCGGCCCAGCCAACCGGGCCCGGCACCGGTCCGGAAGGGGACAGCGCGCCTGAGGCCGCCACCGATCCCGGAGCCGCCCCGCAGATTGCAGCGGCCCCGGAAGAGGCGGCCCCCGAGGCCCCCGCGCCGCGTATGGCGGCGCTGCCCCAGGCGGGCGGAGAAGAGGATGCCGCGCCCCGGGCGCCCGGCATCGGAACACCGGTCAAGCCCTTGACGGAACGGGATGATCCGGCCCCGGCAACCCCCGCCGGACCGCCGCCGATCGAACGCTTCGCGGCCCGCTTCGAGAACCCCGGAGAGCAGCCCTTGATGTCGATCCTGCTGATCGACGATTCGGATGCGATCGGGGTCGAGGCGCTGGCCGACTTCCCCTATCCGCTGACCTTCGCCATCGACCCCTCGGCGCCCGATGCGGCGGAAAAGGCCGCCCGCCATCGCGCCGCGGGGTTCGAGGTGGTGCTGCTGGCCGATCTGCCCGCCGCCGCCACCGCGCAGGACGCCGAGGTTGCGCTGGCCGTCTGGCGCGAGCGGGTGCCCGAGGCCGTGGCGATCCTGGAGGGGACCGGCACCGGGATCCAGGGCAACCGGGCGCTGTCGGACCATGTGACCGAGATCGCGAAAACCAGCGGGCTGGGCCTGGTCACGCAGGCGAACGGGCTGAACACGGTCGAGAAGCTGGCGGCGCGCGCGGGCGTGCCCTCGGCGGTGGTGTTCCGCGACTTCGACGGGGCGGGGCAGACGCCGGTGGTGATGCGGCGGTTCCTGGACCAGGCCGCGTTCCGCGCCGGGCAGGAGGGGGCGGTGATCATGCTGGGCCGGGTGCGGCCCGATACGATCAGCGCGCTGCTGCTTTGGGGGCTGCAGGACCGGGCGCAGCGGGTGGCGCTGGCGCCGGTGTCGGCGGTGCTGTTGGGAGAGAGCGGGGCGGAGTGACGCCCCGGGGTTAACGCGACGGCGTCGCCCGTTTCCGGGGGGGG
>NPIG01000270.1_pt1 | contig 31928 bp, 32 predicted proteins | sample 8637441 | NCBI WGS metagenome assembly NPIG01 (sample SAMN07420675, study PRJNA396082) | bioreactor metagenome | isolation source: sample BR6 brine-fed electro-methanogenic bioreactor BR | place: Japan: Kochi | collected 2016-06-14
CTGGCCGCGGGCGACGCCAAGAGGGAAGTCCGGGGGCTGGGTTGCGTCGCCGAAGGGGTCTTGCGGCGGCGGCGGAGCCGAGGGCTGCCGGTCCATGCCGGGAAGCGGCGAGTGGTAGGCGGCTGCGTGTTCCGAAAGGCCCGGTGACGGGCGCTGGGCATGTGCCCCGTACATAGGGTAGGACGGTCCCGAGCCGGACGCTTCCAAGCCGGGCTGGGGCCGCGCCGCACCGAGAGCAGCGGCGGCGACCGTCGTCGAGGCGCGATGCCCGGCCTCGGCCAGGGCGTGCTTGAGGCTGCCGACGATGAGGCCGCGGACCAGCCCGCTGTCGCGGAAGCGAACCTCGGTCTTGGCCGGATGCACGTTGACGTCGACGGCATCGTGCGGCAGTTCGAGGAACAGGGCGAGCAGCGGGTGGCGGTCGGAGGCCAGGAAGTCGCGATAGGCGCCGCGCACGGCGCCATAGAACAGTTTGTCGCGCACCGGCCGCCCGTTGACGAACATGAACTGCATGGCCGAGGTCGAGCGGTTGAGAGTCGGCAGGCCGATATGGCCGCCGAGGCGGATCCCCTCGCGTTCGGCGGCGACGGGCAGGGCATTGTCGGCGAAATCCCGGCCCATGATCGCGGCCAAGCGCTCCAGCCGGGCATCCAGGATGCCGTCCGGGACGGCCGGGAGATTGAGGGAACGGCGGCTGCCGTCGCCGAGCGTGAAGCCGATTCCGGGATGGGCCATGGCCAGACGGTTCAGGGTTTCGAGGACGTGGGAGAACTCGGTGCGCTCGGCCTTGAGGAACTTGAGCCGGGCCGGCGTCGCGAAGAACAGGTCGCGGACCTCGATGCGGGTACCGGCCGAATGGGCGGCGGGTTTGGGAGCGCCCTTGCGCCCGCCCTCGACCTCGATGATCCAGGCGCTCTCCGCACCGCGGGGGCGGCTGGTGACGGCGAGCCGGCTGACGGCGCCGATGGACGGCAGCGCCTCGCCGCGGAAGCCCAGCGTCGCGATGTGCAGCAGATCGTCGTCGAGCAGCTTGGAGGTGGCGTGACGTTCGATGGCGAGCGAAAGCTCCTCGGCGGTCATGCCGCAGCCGTCGTCTTCGACGGAGATGAAGGTGCGGCCGCCGTCGCGGACCACGACATCGATCCGGGTCGCGCCGGCGTCGATGGCGTTTTCCGCCAGCTCCTTGACGACCGACGCCGGCCGCTCGACGACCTCGCCGGCGGCGATGCGGTTGATGACGGTCTCTGGCAGCAGGCGGATGGTCATCCCGTGATTCCGGAAGCGGAGATTCTCGGTCCGCTAGTCCTTCTTTCCTTTCTTTCCCTTTTTGTCTTTTTTGACCTTCTTATCCTTATTGCCCTTTTTTTCCTTTTTTTTCTTCTTGTCTTTCTTTTTATCTTTTTTCTTCTTTTTATCGTTTTCTTCCTGCTTTTTCATGTTCGACCATTGGCAAGGACTGTACATGCAGCAGTCTTCGGCACGGCTGCAGGGCTTGCTACGCTTTTTGAGTTTTCCCATTTCGCATCCCTTTGAAGGCGTTGATCAGGCCGTTGGTCGAGCAATCGTGGCCGTTGACCCGGTCGGTCCCGTCCAACTCCGGCAGGATGGCCTTGGCCAGCTGCTTGCCGAGTTCCACGCCCCACTGATCGAAGGAATTGATCCGCCAAATGACTCCCTGGACGAAGATCTTGTGTTCGTAAAGGGCGATCAACTGACCGAGGGTAAACGGATCGATCTTGCGTACGAGGATGGAATTCGTCGGACGGTTGCCTTCGAACATTTTGTGCGGGACCAGCTTTTTCAAGGCCTCGTCTTCCATTCCGGCCGCCTTGAGTTCGCTGGCGGCCTCGTCGCGGGTCTTGCCCATCATCAGGGCCTCGGTCTGGGCGAAGAAGTTCGAGAGCAGGATGGGATGGTGCTCGCCGATGGGATTCTGGCTTTCGACCGGGGCGATGAAATCGGCCGGAACCAGGCGGGTTCCCTGATGGATGAGCTGGTAGAAGGCGTGCTGGCCGTTGGTGCCCGGCTCGCCGAACAGGACCGGTCCGGTGTCGTAGCGGACCCGCTTGCCGTCGATGTCGACGAACTTGCCGTTGCTCTCCATGTCCAGTTGCTGGAGATAGGCCGGGAAGCGCCGCAGATACTGGTCGTAGGGGAGGACGGCGTAGGAGTCGGAGCCAAAGAAATTGGAATACCAGATTCCGAGCAGAGCCAGCACGACCGGCATGTTGGCCTCGAGCGGCGCGTTCGAGAAGTGGTCGTCCATGGCGTATCCGCCGGCCAGAAACTCCTCGAAGCGGTCCATGCCGATGGCCAGGGCGATCGACAGGCCGATCGCCGACCACAGGGAATAGCGGCCGCCGACCCAATCCCAGAACTCGAACATGTTGGCCGGATCGATGCCGAAGGCGCTCACCGCCTCGGTGTTGGTGGAAAGCGCTACGAAATGTCTGGCCACCGCATCCTCGCCCAGTGTCGAGACCAGCCAGGCGCGGGCTGTCTGGGCATTGGTCAGGGTTTCCTGGGTGGTAAAGGTCTTCGAAGCGACGATGAAGAGCGAGCTTTGCGGATTCAGGTCCTTGAGGACTTCGGCGATATGGGTGCCGTCGACGTTGGAGACGAAATGGAAGCGCATGCCGACCGGATGGTAGGGGGTCAGGGCCTCGACGGCCATCGCCGGGCCCAGGTCCGAGCCGCCGATGCCGATATTGACGACGTCGGTGATCGGATGTCCCTTGGCGCCTTTCCAATCGCCGGAACGGACGGAGTCGGTGAAGTCGCGCATCTTGTCGAGGACCTTCTCGATCGCCGGCATGACCTCGGCGCCGTCGACGGCGATGGTCCGTCCCGAGCGGTTGCGCAGTGCCGTATGCAGGACGGCGCGGTTCTCGGTGAAGTTGATGCGTTCGCCGGTGAACATCCGCTTGCGGGCCGCCTCGACTCCGGCCTCGCGGGCCAGGGTCACCAGCAGGTCCATGGTTTCTTCGGTAATCCGGTTCTTGGAATAGTCGAGCAGGAAGTCGCCGAGCCGGATCGAGAAGCGCTCGAAGCGCTCGTTGTCGGCCTCGAACATGTCCCGCATCTTCACGTTGGACATCTTCTGCCTGTGGGTGTCGAGAGCCTGGCGAACCGGATAGTCGGGAAGGGAAACCATGGGGAGACCTCATACAATCGGAACCGGCGAACGCGCCTTCAACAAATTAGCAGACGCGGGCCCCGGCAACCAAGGCCGCAAGCGGCGAAATAGGGAGGGGCAAGGGCGAAGGCGCGGAGATTTTCGGAGGCAGGGGAATTTTCCGCATCCGGCGGTGTTTCTGTTCCCGTGCAGCGTCGAAACGTTTCCTCCTGCCTAGCGATTTTTCCCGTTTTCATCTGGAGAGCAGACATGAACATTGCGATGAAGTCCCTGGCCCTGGCCGGTGTTTCCCTATTCACGGCGGCGGGTCTGGCGCAGGCCGACATGGCCAAGGAAATGGACGCCCAGGGCGGCAGGATCCTGGTCAACGAGGAGGGCATGACCCTCTACACCTTCGACAAGGACGGCGAAGGCGTCTCCAACTGCGATGACCAGTGTGCAGCGAATTGGCCGCCGCTGATGGCCGACGGCATGGCCAAGTCCATGGGTGAGTATTCCGTCGTCACCCGCAAGGACGGATCCAATCAGTGGGCCTACAAGGGCATGCCGCTGTACCTCTGGGTCAAGGACAGCAAGGCCGGCGACATGACCGGCGACGGGGTCAAGGGTGTGTGGCACGTCGCCCGTCCGTAGGCTCGCGAGTATTTGGCGGGCGGGAGGGGCGTTCCACACCCTTCCCGTCCGTAATTTCTTGGAGTTGCGTCCCGGTTGTTCTGCCAATTCGGCGCGTGACACTTTATAATCGTTTCAGGTTTGGACGGACCACAGGGAGGCCCCATGCTGCGTCGACGTTCGTTCCTGGAGATTCCCGTCAAGGGGGCGGTCTGGCTGGGTGCCGGAGCCGCCGGGCTGAGCCTGCTGAAGCCGGTCCTGGCGGCAACCGAGCCGGATATCGCGGTGGTGAAAGGCAACGATCCCGCGGCGGCGACTCGGGCGGCGGTCGGCTTGCTCGGCGGCATGGCGGGATTCGTCAAACCGGGCGCCCGGGTCGTCATCAAGCCGAACATGAGCTTCACCTCGCCGGCCGAGGCGGGGGCCAACACCCATCCGCTGGTCGTTCAGGCCCTGGCGGCGATGTGCTGGGAAGCGGGGGCGTCGAGCGTGCTGATCCTCGACCATACGCTGGCACCGCCGCGGGGATGCCTGGAGCAGTCGGGCATCGAGGCGGCGGGCGCGCAGATCCGCGAGGGCATGGTCTTTGCCGTCAACGATTCCGACCACTATCGCGAGGTAAAGATCGACGGCGGCCGGCAGATGGCTGCGACCGAGGTGGTGACCGAGGTGCTCAAGGCCGATGTGCTGATTGCCGCGCCAACGGCCAAATCCCATTCCGGCGCCGGGGTCAGCCTGTCGCTCAAGGGCATGATGGGGCTGGTCTACGACCGCGGCACCATGCACTGGAAGGGGCTGGACGAGTGCATCGTCGACATCTGCTCGGTGCTCAAGGCCGACCTGACGGTCATCGACGGCACGCACGTGCTTTCAACCGGCGGGCCGCGCGGACCGGGCAAGGTTCTGCATGAGCGCAAGATCATCGCCTCGCGCGACATGGTCGCCGCCGACGCCCTGACGGTGGCCGAGTTCCCGTGGTACGGCCGTCACTACCAGGCCCGTCAGGTCGGCCATATCCGCCACGCCCATGAGCGCGGTTTGGGGCGCATGGACGTCGAGAAGCTGCGGGTGGAGCGGATCGAGATCTAGAGAATGTTTCGCCGCCTTGTCCAGGCCGTCTGTTTCGCCGGGTTCGCGGCGCTGCTGGCCTGGGCGATTGTGGGCACGGCGGACACCGCCCCCTTCGAATGGGTGCTCGGGCTCGATCCGGCACTTTCGGGGCTGACGGCGCTGGCTTCAAAGGCCGTCGTCTGGGCCTTCCTGCCGGCGGCGATCCTGGTCGGCCTTGGCGTGGTTCTGGGGCGCGGATTCTGCGGCTATGTCTGCCCGATGGGGGCGCTGGTCGACGCGCTGGATGTGGCGATGCGCCGGTTGCGGCCGCGTCAGCCGCGCTGGACGCCGGGCAAGGGGCGGCACGCCAAGTTCGCGGTGCTGGGTTTCCTGATCGGGGCGGCGGCGCTGGGCCTGTCGCTGGTCTATGTCGCCTCGCCGTTTTCGCTGATGACGCGGCTGCTGGGGCTGATCGCCTACCCCATCGTGACGGTTCTTGCCGAGGCGGGGTTGTGGGCGGCGCAGCCGCTGGCCCGGATGGCGGAGCTGAATTCCCTGCTGTTCGCCGAGGTCGAGGTGCCGCGGTTCGATACGCAGCTCTTCCTGCTGGGTTTCCTGGGAGCCTTGGCCGGTGTTGCGGTGCTGACGCCGCGCTTCTGGTGCCGCTATGTCTGCCCGGCCGGGAGCCTGCTGGCGCTGGCCTCGTTCCGGCCGCTGGTCCGGCGGCGGGTGAGCGGGGCCTGCGGCGGCTGCGCGCTGTGCGCCGACGTCTGCCCGATGGGAGCCATCGACGTCGACGACTTCCGCGTGACCCGCCACGAGGACTGCATTCTGTGCCGCTCCTGCCAGGACGAATGCGCCAATAGCGCGGTCACCTTCCTGCCGGACGCGGCAATCGAGGCGTTGGAGCCGTCAGGGGGCAGGGCGCTGTCGCAGGCGCGGCGGCATTTCATCTTGGGCGGTCTGGCTGGAGCCGGGACGGCTGCGTTCCCGCTGACCGGGCTGGCGGTGGCGCCGACGGCGGAGCGGGCCCCCAAGCCGGACTTCGTGCGGCCGCCCGGCGCGGTGCCGGAGGACGAATTCCTGGCCCGCTGCGTGCGTTGCGCCGCCTGCATCGCCGTATGTCCACCGAATGCTTTGCAGGCACTCTATGCCGAGACCGGGATCACGGCCCTGTTCAGCCCCGGACTGGTGCCCGCCGGCGGCCCCTGCGATCCCCACTGCGCGCGCTGCGGCGAGGTCTGCCCGACCGGCGCGATCCGCGAGCTGGCCGGCGAGGAGCGGCTGTGGGCCAAGACCGGCACTGCCGTCCTCGACCGCGAGACCTGCATCGCCTGGAAGGAAGGCGAGAAGTGCATGGTCTGCGACGAGGTCTGCCCCTTCGACGCCGTGGTCTTCGGCCAGGAGCCGGGCCACGCCGTCTCGGTGCCGCATGTCGAGGCCGAACGCTGCGCCGGCTGCGGTTTCTGCGAGCACGAATGCCCGGTCAAGCAGCCGGCGGCGATCCGTGTTTCGGCCACCGATGCCCTGCGGCTTTCGGCGGGCTCCTACGTCGCCGAGGGGCGGGCGCGGGGGCTGGCCATCGCGCTGGATACCAAGCCGCGCGGGCCGGAGGGCTATCCCGGAATCGATGCCGCAAGCGACGGCCTGCCGCCCGGTTTCGACGGTCCCGCGCCGGGCTTCTCTCCCCAATAGGGTTCTCCGAACGATTCAACCCCCCGCACACTGGTTGCCTAGTGATTGAGATCTTGGGCATATATTAAGTATATAATCCTTTACATAGGAAGAAATATGTCCTAATCTGGGTCAGAAATTGCGGGATGGATGGCCATGGATTCTCAATCTTCTCTCGAACGAATTTTGCCGAAAGGTCTGTTGGGCGAGCCGGCCTTCGGCGCTTTCAAGCGGCACCATTGGGCAACGCAGGAGGCGGCGGAATCCGATCCCAAGGATGCCTTTGATGTGCTGGTGCTGATCCTGGGGCAGGCGGAGCCGGAACGCGTCGCCACGCATTTGGGAAGTCTGCCGCTGGATGCCGACTTGCTGCACGAGCGGGAAATCACCGGCGGGCTGATGCCGACGGCCGAATACCGGCACGGCACCCTACCGCGATCGAGGGCGGTGCGGGACACGGTGCGGGCCTTCTTCGAGGGCGCCTATCCCGGCGAGGCGACTTACGATCTCGGCCGGATCAGACCAATCCCCGACAGTCCGAGGACCCAGGCGGCCTGGGAGAGGCTGCGGTGCAAGCGGGGAAGCGGTGACCCCGTCGGCCCTCTTTCTGCCATCCGGGGGGGAGGATTCATCGTGTCGGACCTGGACGAACGCAAGGCTGCCATCGGGGAGGCCCTGGCGGAGTTTCTATGGGAGGCGGATTTGCCGAGCTACAACTTTGGAGATCGCTGACATAATGTCGCCAGAAATACGAGTATTATGAGGAGGCTAAAAATAGCCGATAACCGGGAGAGAAAAACATGGCGACCCATTTTCATGAAGCGATGCGATGGTTCGTAGCAGCTGCCGTTCTTCTTACGTCCGTTCTGACGTCGGTGTGTGAAGCCGCCCAGGAAGCCGAAACGCCGGAGAAGTATCCACCCTATCCGGAGGTGTGGGGGCGGGAGCTGCCGAAGGCTGGGGTTAAACACAATTTAGTGGACCTTTATTCGGATCCGACCGGCCGGGTGGTGGTTTTCTTCCACGAACTCTCGCCGGAAAAACTTGGATCGGAAATGATAATGGACTTCTTTACCGGCGATATTCGTAAGGCAAAAGAGGGAGAGGAAGCGTCGTGGCGTAAACGAACCGAAGAAAATCCTCAAAAATATAAGACACAACAGCACGAACTCGTGTTCGGTCCGAACGATTTTGTTCGTTCTGATTCTAGACATTTTCTTGGAAAATATAGAGAGCATAATTTCAATTACAGGATATGGATGGTAGATGATATTCTTAATCCAAGTATCATTAAATTCGATAAAATGCTGTTCGTTGTCCTGGATGATCCAATTACGATTGAACAGGATATCCGAAGTTTTGTTGATATAGAACCCCGCAATATTACTTATCGGGTGATGGCTCCCTGGGTGTTTTTTCTGTCATTGGAAGACGGAACTTTCTTGGTGGCTTCAGATGAATTGCCGGCGGTGATTCGCATGCGACCTGACCTTACTTCTCCGTTCTTCCGCAACCAGAAGTATTTTCTCATCGAAACCTCTGTAATAGACGCCATCGAAGAACGTGAAGCTTTCGATCTACAGCAATCCAACGACCTTGTATTTCAGTTGATGCAGGTTCTTCGGGAGAAGGAAATTAAATGACCGAGCATGAAATCGACCTGAATGGTCTGACTCGCAATCAAAGGGATCTGCATGATCTCCTGCTGCAGACCGAGCTAAGCGGAGTCGCGGCGGACGCGTATAAGCTGAGCCACGCGAGTACCGGCCAAAGCGGGTACTCTGTCGGTCACTCGCAAGTCGATCTATCGAAAAAGACGACCTACGCTGACTTGATCGGGAAGCTTGTCGATAAAATCGAAGGTATTTCCGACGCGGATAAAATAACGATAAAAAATAACCTTAAAGAAAAAGGTATCAGCCCGACAATCGAGGCAAACATCGAAAAAATAAATACCAAGCTGCAAACTCCCGAAGGGCATGCCGTCGTTGATGAAATCCACAAACATAATCTGAGAGACGTGGATGGGAAGGTTCAGGCGGTGATCAATGCCGCAACTGTGGAGGCAAAAGCGTTCCTGGACACGCCTTTGGGACGTGCACTTGTGGCTGACAATATAAACCAGTATGGCCCGCCGAATAGGATGACATCGTTCATGGCCGGCAAAGAGGTGCGTTTTGCGGGCCAGAACCATGCTTTGCGTGGTCCCTTGGATATCGGGACCTACGTCGACTATGTGGGCGGCTACTTCTTCTCGCAGCTTGAACCTGCCGATATGCAACGCCGAATGGAAGAAATCGCAGAACTCTTCGGCGTTCCGGAACTGGGGCGGGCGGCAGAGATCAAGGCGGCGGAACTCGCGCCTGTAAGTGTGGCACTTCACAATGCGCTTGACGGCAAAAGACTTGGCCGCAATCAGGAAAAGGCCGTAGCGGCCATGGTGGTCGAGAACATGAAGCCCGTCACGACGTCGTTCCGCAACGCGTATGAAGGCTTTCGGTCCCTGGGTCTGGGACATAAGGATGCCTTGGACTATGCCCGGGGCAGGGCCAACCTGGCTCTGGAGGCTGACAGACAATATGCCTTTGGACGCGACACCGGCCTTTCACATGAGGAGGCCCTGGAGTTTGCCGAGGGGCGGATACAATCATTGACCGACGCCCTTGTTCGGGATTCCGCCCAGGCGGCTGGAACCGGACTGGGTTTGAACCGGCAGCAGACGAAATCCCTTGTCGATGAAGTATCAAAAAAGGGGGCTGAATGGTGGGATGCAGCCTTGGCTGCCGAAGCTGACCGGGTGATGCACGAGAAGCAGTATGCGGCTCCGTTGGTTTCCAAACCGGTAGAGATTGCGCCAAGCGCTCCAGACCGGAGCCTTCTGGAACAAAACATGAACATCAAAAGGGATGGGCTGCCTGGAGACGTCACGAAACTTGAAACACAGGTGAGGGAGATCCTTGGCGTTCCGGGTCTCGATCAGTCCAAAGGCAAGCAGGTCGCCCAACGGGGAACCAAGACGGACTACCTTGCTTTTGATCCAGGGACTTCATGGCTGGGGGAAAAGCCGGGAACCGGGGAGAGCCTGTGGGATGCCGTTCAGCAGGAAACGGATGCCCGACGGGCGGCCGAGCAGGCGGCGACGGTCGAACGTGACAGGATTTCTTTGGAGCGTGCTCATGGCTTGGAAAAGCAGCGAGATGCCGCCGCTCGTGCCGCCGACAGTACTGTCACAACTGTGTCGCCAGCCAAGACGGAGACGTTGGGCGGGGGCGGGGTGGCTAAACAGAAAGAGGATAAAGGCCTGTCTGGCATAGAACAGGACATGGCCCAGGCGGCCAAGGTGGCGCGCACCCAGGCGAAGGAGATGGGAACCTACGTCGGGGGCTGGGGGGAGAACCTGGGTGACGGCGCGAGCGGCGATACCCTGGGCGGCGGTTCCGGCGGGAAAAGTTCGGCCGGTACGGGATGGCGGAGCGACCAAGGGGCCGAGGGGTTCGTCCCCGGAGGGGATTACGATACCAACATTCCCGAAGGTCTGACCGGGGTGGTGACGAGCGGCAACGGCAGTGTCGTAAAGAGCGGCTCGGGGCACGCCGTGACCACCGGTACCCATATGCGCGGCGATCAGCCGCAGTCCGATCCGGATACGCGCGTGATCTGCACCGAGCTGGTGGCGCAAGGGCGGATGGCGGCGGAGCTCTACCATCTCGACCTGCGGTTCGCCGAGGAACGGCTGAGCGCGGCGCATCTGCGCGGCTACCATCTGTGGGCGGTGTCGCTGGTGCGTTGGATGAGGCGCTCGCGGCGGGTGTCGGCGCTGGTCGCCGGGCCGGCGCTGTGGCGGGCCGAGGAGATCGCGCATCTGCTCGGTGAAAAGCGACGCGGCAGCCTGCGCGGCAAGATCGTTCGCCTGATCGGCGAGCCTCTGTGTCGGCTGATCGGATGCTGGGCGCCGGAAACCGACTATCGCAAACTCTACGAACAGGAGACCAACGCATGACGACGATGAACGGCACCCCCGGCGCGGCGATGATGCCGCACCTGCTGAGCGGCCTCGAGCGGCTGAGTCCGGAGGAACTGAAGCGCCTGGACGCCGCGATAACGCCGGACGCCGCCTACCTGCTGACCAAGGCCTTCGGGCCGGAGATGGGGGCGTTGCTGTGGCCGCTGATCGTAAACGACGACACGACCGGCCGGCCGGTTGGCGGGGCGGTCGGTTAGTGGGCGGTCAGGCGGCGATGCTGGCGCCGGCCGGCGGATCGAGGATCTGCAGGTTGTCCAGGAACTGGCGGGCCGAGGCTTCCCAGGAATAACTCTCGGCCAGGGCGCGGCAAGTTTCGGGCGGAATCTCGAGAGCCTTTTTGACGGCGGCGCCGAGGTCGGTGTCGAGAACGCCGGCGCCGGTGCCGCCGATGACGTCGAGCGGCCCCTCGACCGGATAGGCGGCGATCGGCACGCCGGAGGCCAGCGCTTCCAGCATGACGAGGCCGAAGGTATCGGTCAGGGACGGGAAGACGAAGACGTCGGCGGCGGCATAGTGCCGGGCCAGTTCCTCGCCGGTCTTGGCGCCGGGGAAGCGGACATCGGGATAGCGGCTGCGCAGCTCGGCGAGCTGCGGGCCGTCGCCGACGACGTATTTGGTGCCGGGCAGGTCCAGCTTCAGGAAGGCCTCGACGTTCTTCTCGACGGCGACGCGCCCGACATACATGGAGATGGGGCGGGGGGCGGTGAGGAGGCCCTTGTCGCGGGGGTGGAAAAGCCCGGTATCGACGCCGCGGCTCCAGCGGCGGATGCGGGTGAAGCCGCGGGCCTTCAGCGCGTCCTCGATGGTCTGGGTGGCGACCATGATCCCCGAAGACGGGGCATGGAACCAGCGGACCCAGCGGTAGGTCCATGACGGCGGTACGCGCCAGCGGGCCTGGATGTATTCCGGGAAGCGGGTGTGGAAGGCGGTGGTGAAATCGTAGCCCATACGCAGGCAATGGCGGCGCGCGGCGAGACCCAGCGGGCCCTCGGTCGAGATGTGGATGGCGCTCGGCTGGAACGAGTCGATCAGGCGCGCGACCTCGCGCTTCGCCCCCACCGCGAGGCGGATTTCCGGGTAGGTCGGGCAGGGAAAGGTCCGGAAGGCTTCGGGGGTGATGAAGCGGGTTTCATGGCCGAGGCGGGTGAGCTCGCGGCTCAGAGTGTCAAGCGTGCGAACGACACCATTGATTTGAGGAAACCAGGCGTCGGTGACGATGAGGATTCGCATTCGGATTTCCCCGTGAGGGCGGCGCCGCGGATCTCGGGCCAGTGCAGGATTTCGAACCGGCCGTCGTAGTGCTCGACCAAGGCGGTGCAGCTTTCGACCCAGTCGCCGTCGTTGCAGTAGAGGATGCCGTCGATGGTGCGCATCTCGGCGGTGTGGATGTGGCCGCAGATGACGCCATCGGCGTCGCGTCGCCGCGCTTCGGCGACGACGGCGGTTTCGAAGTTGCAGATGTATTCGACGGCGTTCTTGACCTTGTGTTTCAGGTAGGCCGACAGCGACCAGTAGCGGAAGCCCAGCTTGCGGCGGATCCAGTTGAAGCCCGAGTTGAGGGTGAGGGCCAGCGAGTAGGCGCGGTCGCCGACGAAGGCCAGCCACTTGGCGTATTTGACGACGCCGTCGAACTGGTCGCCGTGCAGGACCAAATGGCGCCGACCGTCGACACCGACATGGATGGCGTCGCGCTGCACGACGACGCGGCCGAAGCGGCAGCGCTCGAAATCGCGGAAGTTTTCGTCATGGTTGCCTGGAATGTAGATGATGCGGGTGCCCTTGCGGGCCTTGCGCAGCAGTTTCTGGATGACGTCGTTGTGTTCCTGACGCCAGTACCAGGTGCGCTTCATGCGCCAGCCGTCGATGATGTCGCCGACGAGATAGAGGTAGTCGGATTCCGTATGTTTCAGGAAATCGAGCAGGAACGCGGCATTGCATCCCCGGGTTCCCAGATGGACATCGGAAATCCAGATCGCTCGGAAGCGCTGATTGGTGCCGGTGATTGCGTTCACGCCGTTTGCCCGATGCATCCCAAAAATAGAATGGACAAATTATTGGATGCTTTTTTATGTTACGGGCAAGATGTTGTACATACAGGCAGAGAACATTTAATATTGTGGACGCCAAACTGAAACAAAAGTGAAATTCAGGATGTAATAAATACGCAACAAAACTGTCGGGGATTTCTTCAGTCCATGAACGAGCCGGAAGCAGGAGCCGTGGACCCGCAGGGTCGGCGGGTGTTGATCATCTTCAATCCCGTTGCCGGGGCGCGGCGCAAAGGCCTGCTGGATGCGGTAGTGGACAAGCTGGGTGCGGCGGATTGCCGGGTGACCCTGCGCGAGACGCAATACCGCGGCGCGGCCGAGGAGATCGCGCGCAACGCCGGGACCGGCCAATGGGACGTGGTCACTGCTGCGGGCGGCGACGGCACGATCAACGAAGTCATCAACGGCCTGTACGGCACGGACGTGCCGCTGGCGATCATCCCGATGGGAACGGCCAATGTGCTGGCGGCGGAGATCGGAGTTACCGCCGACGCCGAGATCCTCGCCCGGACCCTCGCATCGGGGACGGGTCGGCCTATCCATCTGGGGGTCGTCAATGGCCGGTTGTTCGCGATGATGGCCGGGGCCGGGTTCGACGCAAAGGTCGTCGCTGGCGTATCCGGGCGGCTGAAGCGCATCTTCGGCAAGGGGGCGTTCGTTCTGGAAACTCTGCGGGGGATCGTGAGCTATTCGCGCAGCCGGTACGTGGTGACGGTCGACGACCGGACATTCGAGGCTTCCTCGGTGGTCGTCGCCAACGGACATTTCTACGGCGGACGTTTCACTTGCGCGCCGCTGGCCCGGCTGGAAGATCCGGTGCTCTATGCCTGCGTTTTTCTGAAAACGGGGCCGCTGCGGGCCCTGCGCTACTGCACCTGGCTGGTTCTCGGAAGGCTCCACCGCCTGCCCGACGTGGCCGTCCTGCCCGCGGTCCGGGTTTCAGTGGACGGTACTGCCGGAGAACCGGTTCAGGGCGACGGCGACATCATCACCGCGACCCCGGTGACCATCTCCCTGGCCGAAAAACCGCTGCGGATCGTCATGCCGGTTTGACCGGCAATCGTCGGAAGCCTAGGTCCCGGCAACCGTCATCCCGTCGACCCGTACGGTGGGGGCGTCGGTGCCGTAGCGGAACACGAGATCATCGGCGGCCGACAGATTGGCGAACATGTCGTTGAGATTGCCGGCGACCGTGACCTCACTGACCGGGAAGGAGAGCTTGCCGTTCTCGATCCAGAAGCCGGCGGCGCCACGGCTGTAGTCGCCGGTGACGGGGTTGACGCCGCGGCCCATGAACTCGGTCACGTAGAAGCCCTTTTCGACGGCGGCGATCAGGTCCTGCGGGCTCTGCTTGCCGGGAGCCAGATAAAGATTGGTCGGCGCCGGGCTCGGAGGCGAGGACGGCCCACGCCGCGCATGGCCTGTGGTCTGAAGTTCGAGTTGCCGGGCCGAGCGCAGGTCGAGAATCCAGGTCGTCAGCGTTCCGTCATCGATGATCTTGCGGCGCTGTGTGGCGACGCCTTCGGCATCGAAGGGTTTGGAGACCAAGCCCCGCCTGCGAAGAGGATCGTCGATCACCTCGATGCCTGCCGGGAAGAGGCGTTCGCCCATCTTGTCCTTGAGGAAGGTGGTGCCGCGCGCGACCGCCGATCCGCTGATGGCCCCGGAAAGGTGGCCGAGAAGGCTGCGCGATACCCGCGGATCGTAGATCACCGGGACCTGACAGGTGGGAACACGTTTGGGATGCAGACGTTTGACGACCTTTTCTCCTGCTGACCGGCCGATGTCCCGAGGTGCGGCGAGGTCTTCGGCATGCACGGCGCAGGAGAAATCGTAGTCCCTTTCCATGGCCGTTCCCTCGCCGGCCAGCACGGCGGCGCTGAGACTGAACTGGGAGCGGCGATAGGCCTGCGCCATGCCGTTGGTCGCGGCCAGGGCCACCGCGGTGACCGACCATCCGGCGTGGCCGCCTTCGGAATTGGTCACGCCGGGGATGGCCAAGGCGGCCTCCTCGGCTTCCCCGGCCCACTCGATCAGGGTTTCTGCCGGAATCTCTGTGGAGTCGTACATGTCGAGGTCTGGGACGTCGCCGGACAGCAGCTCGCTGTCGGCCAGACCGCAGAACGGGTCCTCGGGGACCGAACGGGCCATGGCGACGGCGCGTGACGGCAGATCGGCGAGCCCCTCGGCGGTGATGTCCGACGACGAGACGATGGCCTGACGCTTGCCGATGAAGACCCGCAGGCCGACATCGGCACTCTCCGAACGTTCGAGCTGTTCGACGGCTCCGAGGCGCCTGGAGACCGAAAGGGAATCGCTGGCGACAAAGATCGCGTCGGCGGCGTCGGCTCCGGCGATCTTGGCCTGGGCGATCAGATCGTTGAGCCGCTCGAGATACTGTTCGGGATGAGCCATGCCGTTTTCCACCCGCCTTTCGTGTCGGGCACCCGGTCGGTACCCCCTGCCTGTTGTTCAATAGGGGCTCGGAGCGATGCTTACAAGTACCTAGGCGGCTGCGGCCTTTGCTCCCCGTATGAGGTCGTCGCACAGATCGGCGGCATCCTCGAGGCCGACCGACAAGCGCAGCAGGCCGTCGCCGATACCCATGCGGGCCCGTTCCTCGGGGCCGATGCGCTCGTGGGTCGTCGTCGCCGGATGGGTGATCAGGCTCTTGGCATCGCCGAGGTTGTTGGAGATGTCGACCAGTCGCAGGGCGTTGAGGAAGCGGAAGGCACCGTCACGGCCGCCAGCGGTCTCGAAAGCGACCATGGTGCCGCCGGCCGCCATCTGGCGGGAGGCGAGTTCGTACTGCGGATGGTCCTTGCGGCCCGGATAGAGAACGCGCCGGATACCCGCCTGGTCGGCCAGGACGTCGGCGATCTCGCGGGCGGAGCCGCACTGGCGCTCGACGCGCAGGTCGAGGGTCTCCAGTCCCTTGATCAGGAGCCAGGCGTTGAAGGGACTGAGTGCCGGGCCGGTATGGCGCAGGAAGGGGGTCAGTTCGTCGTCGATGAAGGCCGTGTCGTTCGACAGGATCGCGCCGCCCAGGCTGCGTCCCTGCCCGTCGATGTGCTTGGTGGTGGAATAGACGACGATGTCGACGCCGTGTTGCAGCGGCTTTTGGAGCAGCGGCGTCGCGAAGACGTTGTCGATGACGACGCGGGCACCGGCGGCCTGGGCCAGGTTGGCGACGGCCTGCAGGTCGACGATCTCCAGCGTCGGGTTGGAGGGCGTTTCCAGGAAGACGCAGTTGGCCGGCTTGGCCAACGCCCGTTTCCACTGGTCGAGGTCGGTGCCGTCGACGAATTCGGTTTCGATGCCGTAGCGCGGCAGAAGATCGGCGACGATGAAATGGCAGGAGCCGAACAGGGCGCGGGCCGCGACCACCCGGTCCCCCGCCTTGAGCTGGCTGATCAGGGCGGCGAAGACGGCGGCCATGCCGCTGGCCGTGCCGCGGCAATGGTCCGCGCCTTCGAGAAGCGCCAGGCGTTCCTCGAAGGTCGCCAGGGTCGGGTTCGCGTAGCGGGAATAGATGTAGCGCTTGTGGTCGCCCTTGAACGCCCGTTCGGCTTCCTCGGCCGTTTCGTAGACATAGCCCGAAGTCATGAACAGGGCTTCGCTGGTCTCGCAGAAGGGGGTGCGTTCAAGGCCGCCTCTGACCAAACGGGTCGCCGTGCGCCAAGCCTTGGTATCCGGTTTTTCTTTCGTCATCTTCACTCCCACGCCGATGCCGGCACAAAAAAACCCCGACCGGTGTGGTCAGGGCTGCGCCAACACCGACCGTTTAGCAGATTGTTTTCCGTGGTCGCAAGCTGGTCGAGCAAATCACCACGCAATCGGGCAAATGGGGTTTGCGGGTTGCGGCGTCAAGGCACATCGGGATAATTCGGAGGCGATCAAGGCATCCTACGCTTGATCTTGGCCGTTCCTGGCCCCTTCTATTACGGAACGATATCCGTTCGTCCGACCCAGAGTTTTCCGGAGGCCCTTCGTGAGCGATCTTTCCCAAGCCGACGACATGTTCTTCAACCGGGCGGGGCTGGACCGTACGCGGATCCAGTCGGTCGTCGACGAGGCGCTGCAGGGGGCCGATGACGGGGAACTGTTCCTGGAGTACCGGCAGGCGGAAGGCCTGGTCTTTGACGACGGCCGCCTGAAGAGCGCGGCTTTCGATACCTCGCAGGGGTTCGGGCTGCGTGCCGTTTCGGGCGAGGCGGCGGGCTATTCCCATTCCTCCGAACTCAGCGAGGATGCCGTCAAGCGGGCCGCCGGAACGGTACGGGCGGTCCTGTCCGGTGGGAGCGGCAGTTTTGCCGAGGCACCGTCCGGAACGAACAGGAGCCTGTACACGGACGTCAATCCCCTCGGTGAAGCGGATTTCACGGCCAAGGTGGACTTGCTCAAAGAGATCGACGGCTATGCCCGCAGCCGGGATTCGCGGGTCAGCCAGGTGACGGCATCGCTTGCCGGCGAATGGCAACTGATCGAGATCGTCCGGCCGGGCGGACTGCGGGTTGCCGACGTGCGGCCGCTGGTGCGGCTGAACATTTCCATTGTCGTCTCGGACGGTGGGCGGATGGAAAGCGGCACCTTCGGGACCGGCGGGCGGATCGGTTATACGGGATTCTTCGAACCCGAGACCTGGAAGGCGGGAGTCGACGAAGCCTTGCGGCAGGCGGTGGTGAATCTCGACTCGATACCGGCACCGGCCGGCGAGATTCCGGTCGTCCTTGCTCCCGGCTGGCCGGGCATCCTGTTGCACGAAGCGGTCGGTCACGGGTTGGAGGGGGACTTCAACCGCAAGAAGACATCGGCCTTCGCGGGGCTGATGGGCCAGCGGGTGGCGGCACCCGGAGTAACGGTCATCGACGACGGGACCATTGCCGACCGGCGCGGCTCGCTGACCGTCGACGATGAGGGCACGCCATCGCAGCGCAACGTGCTGATAGAGGACGGGATTCTGACGGGCTTCATGCAGGACCGGATGAACGCGCGGCTGATGGGCGTGCCGGCGACAGGCAACGGACGGCGGCAGAGCTACGCCCATGCGCCGATGCCACGCATGACGAACACCTATATGCTTGCCGGTTCCCATGACCCGGAAGAGATCATCCGCTCGGTGGACAGGGGCATCTTCGCCGTGTCCTTCGGCGGCGGACAGGTCGACATCACGTCAGGCAAGTTCGTGTTCTCCTGCACCGAGGCCTACCAGATCGAAAAGGGCAAGGTCGGCGCTCCGCTCAAGGGGGCGACCCTGATCGGCAACGGCCCTGATGCCCTGACGCGGGTGTCGATGATCGGCAACGACATGGAAATGGACCGCGGGATCGGGACCTGTGGCAAGGAAGGCCAGGGGGTGCCGGTCGGGGTCGGGCAACCGACCCTCAAGATCGATTCCCTGACCGTCGGCGGGACTGCCGTTTAAGTCCTAATAAGCGTATTCCTCGAAGACCGGGTCGACGCTCTGCTCCCAGCGGTGCTGGTAGGCGGAGAGGAGTTCCTCGGCCGGCGTGCGCCCGGACTCGGCGATCCGGAACAGCGGATTGAGGAACGAGGTCTCGTTCATTCCGACGCCGTCGGTTTCGCAGCGGCGCTTGAGACCCTCACGGGCGAGATCGAGCACGTCGAGGGCGACGTCGCCGACGGTGCCCTTGCGGAACGGCGTTTTCAGGGCGGTTTTCGGAACATCGCGGCGCAGGGTGGCGTGTTCCTCGGCCGTCCAGTCCTTGACCAGATCCCAGGCGGCGTGGCGGGAATCGGAATCGTAGAGCAGGCCGACCCAGAAGGCCGGCAGCGCGCATAGCCGGTTCCACGGACCGCCATCGGCGCCGCGCATCTCGAGGAAACGCTTCAGGCGAACCTCGGGAAAGGCGACCGTCAACTGGTCCTTCCAATCGTCCATGGTGGGATATTCGCCGGGCAGGGCCGGCAGCTTGCCGGCCATGAAATCACGGAAGGACTGCCCCGAGGCGTCGATGTACTTGCCGTCGCGGTAGACGAAGTACATGGGGACGTCGAGCAGGTAGTCGACATAGCGCTCGAACCCGAACCCATCCTCGAAGACGAAGGGAAGCGTACCGCAACGATCGGCATCGGTGTCGGTCCAGATGTGGCTGCGGTAGCTGAGGAAACCGTTCGGCTTGCCTTGCTTGAAGGGCGAATTGGCCCAGAGGGCGGTCGCGACAGGCTGCAGGGCGAGGCCGATACGGAACATCTCGACCATGGTGGCCTCGGAATCGAAGTCCAGGTTGACCTGGACCGTGCAGGTGGCCTGCATCATCTCCAGACCCATGGTCCCGACCTTGGGCATGTATTCGCGCATGATCTTGTAGCGGCCCTTGGGCATCCAGGGCATCTCGGCGAGCGGCCATTTGGGATTGTAACCGAGCCCGAGGAAGCCGACGTTCATCGCGCCGGCTACTTCCTTGACCTGCTTCAGGTGCTGGTTCACCTCGCGGCAGGTCTGATGGATGTTTTTCAGGGTGGCGCCGGAAAGTTCGACCTGGCCGGCCGGCTCCAGGGTGACGCTGCAGCCGTCCTCCATGGTCAGGGCGATGACGTTCTCCTTCTCGTAGACGGGGGTCCAGCCGAAGCGGACAAGTCCTTCGAGAAGCGCCTTGATGCCCCGCTCGCCTTCGTATTCGAGGGGCCGGAAGTCTTCCAGACGGTAGGCGAACTTTTCGTGCTCGGTGCCGATCCGCCAGTCTTCCTGCGGCTTGCAGCCCTCTTCGAGGTGACGCACGAATTCGCGCTTGTCGGTGATCGGCGGGGCGGAACTGTTCTTGGCCATGGATATTCCTCGAAAAGGGACGGCGGATTTAGCAAAAGCGACGATCAGACCCAATCGCCGATCAAAGCCTGCCAACAGGCAAGCGCCGCGACGGCCGCCGTTTCGGCGCGCAGGATGCGGGGACCCGCCGTGACGGTGGTAACAATGGGATGTTTTCGCAGGGCGTCAAGCTCGGAGGGGGCAAATCCGCCTTCGGGACCGATCAATATTCCGTAATCCGGTGATGCGCCGGGGGCATTGCGCGCGTCGCGCAGAACCTCGGCGATCGGCCGGCTTTGCCGGGTTTCGTCCATTACCAGGAGCCGCCGCGACTCGGGCCAGTCGGAAACGGTTGCCATAAGGGGGGTCAGCGGCAGGATCTCGGGAACGGTCAGGCGCTCGCATTGTTCCGCCGCCTCGATGGCCTGGGCCCGGAAGCGCTCGAGATTGACCCGCGCAACGGAGGTGCGTTCGGTCAGGACCGGCATCAGGCGCGTCACCCCCAGTTCGGTCGCCTTCTCGATCAGGAAGTCCATGGGGGACTTCTTCAGGGGCGCGAAGACCAGCCAGATGTCGGGTTCGGCGGTTTGCGGGCGGAGGCATTCGGCGCAGGTGACGACCACGTCGTTCTTGCCGGTGCGGGACACGACGGCCCGCCATTCGCCGTCGCGGCCGTTGAACAGGGCGACGTCCTCGCCCTCGGTCATGCGCATGACGCGGGTCAGGTAGTGGGCCTGGGCACGCTCGAGGCCGACCGCCGCTCCTTCGGCAAGGGCGTCGCTGACAAACAGACGGGCGCGCGGTTTCGGTGGGGACATGGCCGGTTCGGTGCGGTTGCGGATTCGGGCGCCATCATAGGGACGGGGCCGAAGCGGCGGCAAGAGCGATTGCTCCCGCCGCCATCCCCCGTATATCCTTCCGGCCATGGAACGTCCGATGGAAAACGCCAGCGACATCCCGGCCGGGAACTGGGTCGACCGGTACGTGCCGGCGCCTGCGCGGCCCTATTTCCGTCTGGCCCGGTTCGACCGGCCGATCGGCACCTGGCTGCTGCTGCTGCCCTGCTGGTGGGGTGTCGCCCTGGCCAGCGAGGGCTGGCCGGACCTCTGGCTGATCGTCCTGTTCGCGATCGGGTCGTTGGTCATGCGGGCGGCGGGGTGTACCGTCAATGACATGGCCGACCGCGACTTCGACCGAAAGGTGGCGCGGACCGCCGACCGGCCGCTGGCCAGCGGAGCGGTCAGCCTGTTCCAGGCTTTCCTGTTCCTGGGGTTGATGTTGGCCACCGGGTTGGCGGTTCTGCTGCAACTGAACCTGTTCGCCGTGTGGGTCGGCCTTGCCTCGATGCTGCTGGTGATTCCCTATCCGTTCATGAAGCGTATCACCTACTGGCCGCAGGCTTGGCTGGGGCTGACCTTCAACTGGGGTGCCTTGGTCGGTTGGGCGGCGGTGCGCGGCGAGATCGCTCTTCCTGCCATGCTTCTCTATGCGGCGGGCTTCTTCTGGACGTTGGGTTACGACACCATCTACGCCCACCAGGACAAAGAGGACGATATGCTGGTCGGGGTGAAGTCCCTGGCCTTGCGTCTAGGTACGAAGACCCGCCCTTGGCTGTATGGCTTCTACGCGGTTTCCATCTCTCTACTGGTCGCAGCGGGGTGGGTGGCCGGCATGAGTTGGATGTATTTCGTTTGGATGGCCGGCGCCGCGCTTCATTTGGCGAGGCAGGTTCGGAAGGTCGATCTCGATGACCCGAAGGATTGCCTGCGGACGTTCAAGTCCAATCGGGACTTCGGATTTCTTGTCTTTGGCGGAATCCTTGCAGCACACATTGTCGCTATGAGCTGATGCCGAGCATTAAACTTACGTCGGGTTATTCTTTCGCCTTCAGATAATTCTCGATATCCACGTCATCGATCTGCTCGGGGGCGAGGAAGGCCTCGGCGTATTTGCGGTAGACGCCGGAGCGCAGGAACAGTTCGAACAGCTCGGCGTCGATGTGCTGGTCGTTGCGCATGAAGGACATGATCTTCAGGCTCTCGCTCAGCGTCTTCGGCTTCTTGTAGGGACGGTCGGAGGCGGTCAGCGCCTCGAAGATGTCGGCGATGGCCATGCAGCGGGCCGGGATCGACATGTCTTCTTTGGAGAGCTTCTTCGGGTAGCCGGTGCCGATCATGGTCTCGTGGTGGCCGCCGGCGTATTCGGGCACGCGGCGCAGGTGCTTCGGGAAGGGAAGCTGTTCGAGCATGATGATGGTCTGGACGATGTGGTCGTTGATCTTGTAGCGCTCCTCGGCGGTCAGGGTGCCGCGGGCGATCTTGAGATTGTAGAGCTCACCGAGATTGTACTTGTGCTCGGGGATCTCGAGCTTGAAGCCGTAGGGGTTGTCGGCGGGAATCAAGTCGCCGGCCTCGCGCTCGATCACGTGCTCCGGCTTGTCGGAGAGCAGGGATTCCTCGATCGGGAGAGCGGGTGCGGGCGATCCTGCAACCCGTTTCTCCTCGTCGTGTGACAGGCCAATCCGATCGTCCAGGGTGCGTGTCCATTTGGTCGCGGCGATCTTTTCCAGACGTTCGACCTTCTCGGTGGCCATGAATTCGCCGCCGACGTTGCACTCGGCGACGAAGGCGTAGTCCTCGTCGATCTGCGCCAGCCGGGCGTCGCGTTCGTGGCGGAGCGCTTCCTCGTCGCCGCCGTCCAAAACGCTCTTCAGATAGTCGATCTCGACATCGCGCTTGATCACCTCGAAGCGGGTACGGATCTCGTGCAGGCGGTTGTAGATGGTTTCCAGCTTGGTCGCCTTGTCGACCACGTATTCCGGCGTCGTCACCTTGCCGCAGTCGTGGAGCCAGGCCGCGATGTGCAGCTCGTACCACTCGTCCTCGGTCAGGTCGAAATCGCGGAACGGGGCCGCGCGGGTCTCGCAGGCAGCGCCGACCAACATCTTGGTCAGTTCGGGAACGCGCTGGCAGTGGCCGCCGGTATAGGGCGACTTGGCGTCGATTGCGCTGGCGATCAGCTCGATGAAGGAATCCAGCAGGCGCCTCTGGGCGTCGATGAGCTGCTGGTTGTCGAGGGCCACGGCGGCCTGCGAGGCAAGGGCCTCGATCAGGGGCTGGATCGCGTCGGGGAAGGCGATGACCTCGTCGGTCCCCGGGGCGCGGGCGTTGAGAAGCTGCAACACGCCGATGACGTCGCCGTCGTGGTTCTTGAGCGGAACGGTCAGGAAGGACTTCGAGCGGTAGCCGGTTCCCTCGTCGAACTTCTTGGTCCCGGAAAAGTCGAACTTCTCGGCGACGTAGGCATCGGGGATGCTGATCGACTCGCCGGTCAGGGCGGCGTGGGTGGCGATGTTCTTGTGGTTGGGGGTGCCGGTTTCGGGATCAAACATGTTGAGCGGCGGAAACGGGATCTCCTTGCCCGTCGTCCCGCCCATGGCGATGCCGAGGGAATCGGTGCGCATGATCTCGAAGCGCAGGCGTTCGTCGTCGGTCTTGAGATAGAGAGTGCCGCCGTCGGCGTTGCACAGGGTCTTGGCTTCGAGGAGGATCGTCTCCATCAGCCGGGCGTGGTCGCGTTCGGCCGAGAGGGCAATGCCGATCTCGATCAGGCGCGCGAAACGCGCGGCCGAATCGTTAGGCGCCGATGCTACGGTCATAACCGCCAACCCCCTAATGTTCTTGCCGGCGGGAACTGACACCCTCGCGGAGACGTCTTCTTAGGGGAACCTTCCCCGATTTTGGTTTCGCAATGGTTAATCGGTCCCGAATTCCCCCGGGATTTCCGTATCATAGGGAAAGGTATGGGTGGCCGCCTGGGATTACAACCGAGGTACCTGGCGATCCAGCCGGGCGGCATACCGGGCCTGAATGCGAATAATTACAAGAAATAAGAATTTATTCATTGAATAGGATGGGCTGGCAGTCTATATTCGCTTCTCGCGAACGGGACAGGTGCGTCCGTGGCGCGGGCCAAATTCCTTGACGGCGATGGGGCCTTCCGGGGCAAATTAGCGGGCATCGCGCCAAGGGAGGAAACATGGCCTACGCGAGCCTGCGGGAATTCATGGAGCGGCTGGAGCGGGACGGCCGGTTGGTACGGGTCGGCGAGCCGGTATCGCCGAACCTGGAGATCACCGAGATCCAGACCCGGCTGCTGGCCGAAGGCGGGCCGGCGGTGCTGTTCGAGAACGTCCGCCGCGACGACGGCTCGGAATACGGCATGCCGGTGCTGGCCAACCTGTTCGGCACCGTCGAACGGGTCGCCTGGGGCATGAACCGCACGCCCGGACAACTGCGCGAGATCGGCGAGATGCTGGCCTTCCTGCGTCAGCCGGAGCCGCCGGGCGGCTGGCGTGACGCGTTGGAGATGCTGCCGATGCTGCGTACGGTGATGACCATGCGGCCGAAACCGGTCAAGCGGGCGCCGTGCCAGGAGGTGGTGCTCAAGGGCAAGGACGTCGATCTGGGGGCGCTTCCGATCCAGACCTGCTGGCCGGGCGAGCCGGCGCCGCTGATCACCTGGCCGCTGGTGGTGACGCGCGGACCCGAGGCCGAGAAGGACGGTGGCGACAAGCGCGACGATTTCAATCTCGGCGTCTACCGGATGCAAGTGACGGGGCGCAACACGACCTTGATGCGCTGGCTGCAGCACCGGGGCGGCGCCCAGCAGTTCGCCCGTTGGAAGGCGGCGAAAGGCGACGCGCCGATGCCGGTGGCGGTGGTGATCGGGGCCGATCCGGGCTGCATCCTTGCGGCGGTGACGCCGGTTCCCGACACCCTGTCGGAGTACCAGTTCGCCGGGCTGCTGCGCGGCCACAAGGTCGATCTGGCGGACTGCAAGACGGTGCCGCTCAAGGTGCCGGCGACCGCCGAGATTATCCTCGAGGGCCATGTGTCGGCGACCGAGGAGGGCGACGAAGGACCTTACGGCGACCACACCGGCTACTACAACGCGACGGAGCGGTTCCCGGTTTTCTCGGTCAGCGCCGTCACCATGCGGCGCAAGCCGATCTACCTGACCACCTTCACCGGCCGGCCGCCGGACGAACCGTCGGTGCTGGGCGAGGCGCTGAACGATGTCTTTGTGCCCCTGTTCCAGCAGCAGTTCCCAGAGATCGTCGACTTCTGGCTGCCGCCGGAAGGATGTTCTTATCGCGTCGCGGTGGTGTCCATGCGCAAGGCCTATCCCGGCCACGCCAAGCGGGTGATGATGGGCGTGTGGTCGTATCTGCGGCAGTTCATGTACACCAAGTTCGTGATCGTGGTGGACGCCGACATCGACGCCCGCGACTGGAACGACGTGATCTGGGCGATTTCGACCAACGTCGATCCGGCCCGCGACGTGACGATGATCGAGAACACGCCGATCGACTATCTGGATTTCGCCTCGCCGGAGTCGGGCCTGGGCAGTAAGATGGGCATCGATGCCACCACCAAGATGGCACCGGAGACAAGGCGCGAGTGGGGCCGCAAGCTGCGCATGAGTGACGACGTGATCGCAGAAGTCACCCGCAAATGGCAATCCTACGGCCTGCCGGGATCGGGGAAACCGATCTGGAAGTGAAGGGACCAGTTGACGGAAGGCAGGCGGGCTTTTAGGGTCCGCCGCCGGCGGACTGCCGTACGTTTCCCGAACCGAAAGAAAGAAGATCAAGATGTCGGACCTTCGCGCCTTTGCCGAAAAGAGCAATGCCTGGCCTTTTGCCGAAGCGCGGGACCTGTTGAAACGTCTGGGCGGCAAGACGCCGGACAAAGGCTATGCCCTGTTTGAGACCGGTTACGGCCCGTCGGGGCTGCCGCACATCGGCACCTTCGGCGAAGTGGCGCGGACCAGCATGGTGCGCCACGCCTTCGCGGCATTGTCGGATATCCCGACCCGGCTGTTCGCCTTCTCCGACGACATGGACGGCCTGCGCAAGGTGCCGGACAACGTGCCCAACAAGGAGATGCTGGCCGAGCACCTGGGCAAGCCGCTGACGGTGGTGCCCGATCCGTTCGGCACGCATGAGAGCTTCGGCCACCACAACAATGCGCGCTTGCGTTCGTTCCTGGACGAGTTCGGCTTTTCCTACGAGTTCGTCAGTTCCACCGACTGCTATAAGAGCGGGCAGTTCGACGCGGCGCTGCTGCGGGTACTGGAGCGCTACGATGCGGTGATCAACGTGATCCTGCCGACGCTGGGTGCCGAACGTCGGGCGACCTACAGCCCGTTCCTGCCGGTGTGCCCGAAGACCGGCCGGGTGCTGCAGGTGCCGGTGATCGAGCGCAACGTCGAAGCCGGAACCATCGTCTATGAGGACGAGGACGGGGCGAAGGTCGAGGTGCCGGTGACCGGCGGGCACTGCAAGCTTCAGTGGAAGGCCGACTGGGCCATGCGCTGGGCGGCCCTGGATGTCGACTACGAGATGTCGGGCAAGGACCTGATCGATTCGGTGCGGCTGTCGGGCAAGATCTGCCGCATCCTCGGTGGCACCCCGCCGGCCGGGTTCACCTACGAGCTGTTTCTCGACGAGAACGGCGAGAAGATTTCGAAGTCGAAGGGCAACGGCCTGTCGGTGGAGGAGTGGCTGCGCTACGCGCCGCCGGAAAGCCTGGCCCTGTTCATGTTCCAGAAGCCGAAGGCGGCCAAGCGGCTTTACTTCGACGTCATCCCGCGCAACGTCGACGACTATCTGAGCCATCTCGGGAACTTCGAAACCCAGGAAGAGGTCAAGCGGATCGACAACCCGGTCTGGCACATCCATCAGGGTAATCCGCCGCACGAGGACGCGCATCTGAGCTTCAACATCCTGCTCAATCTGGCCAGCGTCTGCCACACCGAGGACAAGGCGGTCATCTGGCACTTCATCTCGCGCTACCGGCCGGACGCAACGCCGGAGGGAGCGCCGATCCTCGACCGCTTGGTCGAATTCGCCATCAACTACTACCGGGACTTCGTCAAGCCGTCGAAGGCCTACCGGGCGCCGAACGACGTCGAGCGTGCAGCCCTGGAGGAACTGGCGGACAAGCTGGCCGGGATGAAGGCCGATGCCGAGGCGATCCAGACGGAGATCTACGAGATCGGCAAGCGCTATCCCTTCGACGACCTGAAGTCCTGGTTCCGGGCGCTCTACGAGGTGCTGCTCGGGCAGAGCCAAGGGCCGCGCATGGGCTCGTTCGTCGCGCTCTACGGTGTCGAGGAATCGGTGACGCTGATCCGCCGGGCGCTGGCCGGAGAGGCCTTGGGGGCGTAGCCGACGGCTAGGAGCGCGGCCGGGTGCATTTCCGGGCGAATTCGAAATAGAGCTCGCGGGCCTTGCGGAAAAGCGGGCCGGGCGTCAGTTCACGGTCGCCGAACCGAGTACAGGGCGCAACCTTGTAGTAGTTGCCGGTTCCGAAAATCTCGTCGGCATCCTCCAGATCTTCGAAATAAAGGTTGCCTTCCACGATCTCGATCCCGGCCTCGAGAAGCAGGGTGATGACGCGCTGGCGGGTGATGCCGTTCAGGAAGGTCCCGTTGGGAACCGGCGTGCGGACGATGCCGTCCTCGGCTACGAACAGGTTGGCGTAGGCGAATTCGGCGACCAGACCTTCGGGATCGGACATGACGGCGGTGTCGAAACCCTTGTCCCGCGCGTCGCGGAGGGCGCGGGCGACATTGGGGTAGAGGCAGGCCGCCTTGGCGCCGGTCGGCGCCATGTCGGCGTCCGGGCGACGGAAAGGGCTCCGGCAGGCCGAGAAACCGTCCGGCGGCGGCAGCGGCGATTCGCGGATGATCAGTGTGAAGACGGTCGAGTCGGGGTCGGGGGAGATGAACCCGCGCTCGGCATAGAACATCGGGCAGATGTAGAGCGCCGTCTCGGCCGGGAAACGGTCGATGCCCTCCCAGGCAAGGGCCTCGATCTCGGCCGCCGTGACCGAGGGGGAAAGGCCCATCACCTCGGCGGAGCGAAGGACCCGTTCGCAATGGCGGTCGAGGTCCGGCGCGACGCCGTCAAAGGAACGGGCGCCGTCGAACACGGTCGATGCCATCCAGACGGCGTTGGACGCGGCCCCTACCACTTTCGGATTGCCGTGGTGCCAAGCTCCGTCGAAATAGACGATCCCTTCGTTCCTCCGACTTTTGCCCATCGGGTTTCCCTCCCGTGATGTCCGGCGGATTGCGCGGACAGCAACCATGACCGGCGGGAGGGGCCGACGTCAAACGTGTTTGTCGGGAGGAGGGAGTGTGGGCTACTGGCTGACCCAGACGACGCGGGCGATCCAATCGACATCCTCGACGGACAGGACCGGATCCTCGTGCTCGGGGTTGAAGGACATGAGCTCGATCTTGCGGGCTGTGCGCCGCCGGAGCTGCTTGGCCATGACCTCACCCTTCACGGTCTTGACGACGACGCGGTCGCCGCGGCGCACGCTGGCGGCCGGCGAAACGATCACGATATCGCCATCCCGGTAGACCGGATCCATGCTGTCGCCTGAGATCTCCAGCGCATAGGCGTGGGGATCGCCGACGTCCGGGAAGGGGATTTCATCCCATCCGCCACCCGTGGGGTAGCCGGCATCGTCGAAGAAGCCCGCGGCGCCGGCCTGGGCGAACCCGATCAGGGGAATATTCCGGAAAATGCCGCCTTCGGGGCCTTCCTCCATGAAGGAGACGAACTCTCCGAGGCTGGCTCCCGTCGCGGCGAGGATCTTGGCCACACTCTCAGTGCTCGGCCAGCGCAGTTTTCCCTCACGGGTCGTTCGCTTGCTCTTGTTGAACGTCGTGGGATCCAGGCCGGCGCGACGGGCCAACCCGGAAGCGGAAAAGCCGTATTCCTGGGCGAGTCGATCGATCGCCCGCCATACCTGAGAATGCTTCAACATGGGAACATGGTCATATAATGGAGATTTTTTTGCAATAGGAAGAAAAGCAGCATATTATCATAAATACGGTTGTTAATCCTATTATGTGTGCGTTTTTCGCCTCCCAAGGGGGGAGGGATTAATGTGAGGAGAGGCTTGTATGCCGCGCGAGAAATACGTTCCGAAGCCAGTCTATGCAGTTCCCGTGGAACCGTTCGACACTGCCCAGGAAGCCTGGTTCTGGTTCATCCGGTGCCAGCGTCTCCGGAGAATTGGTGCGCGTCTGGCCGACGGTCCCGGCGGAATTGCGCGGCCCTGCGATCCCGACGACATCTATCGGGCGGTCCGGGAACTGGCGAATCGGCGACGGATCGGGCCGGAACACGTGGACGTTCTTCTGCGCTTCGGATTGCGGGAAAGCCCGCCCGATTCCCGGTGCTCCGATGAACAGCGTCCGGCCCGGTTGTGGGCGGAATCGCTGGACCGGCTGACCACGGTTCTGCGCCACAAGGGAATCCTGCAATGCGCCTAGGCGACGGCAACTCATCGAGGGCGCGGCACCGGGCGCTGGTGCTGTTTTCCGGCAAGGCGGACCTTTGGTGGCTGAAGCTGCTACGGCCTGGATTCCGGCATTGCCTGGTTGCCATCGAACAGCAGGACGGCTGGATCATCCTCAATCCCCTGTCCCATCGAATCGACATTGAGTTTTGCCCCGGGATCGACGAACAGACTCTAAGCGGATATTTCGAGGGGACGGGCGGGATCTGCGTCGCGACCCGGCTCAGCGATCCGCCGCCGCGGCCGGCGCCGTGGCGGCCCTTCACCTGTGTCGAGGCGGTGCTGCGCGTGCTCGGTTTGCGGGCGCCTTGGGTATTTACCCCGTGGCAACTCTATCGTGCGCTTGATCGCGGAGGACATAAAACTTGACTTTTTGAGATAATAGGATTATATTCAGTTTTCCGAACAGGATGAGTGTGCCCGAGCCGCCGGCTTCATGCCGGCGGCTTCTTGTCATAGGAGGAGAAGCATGGGGGGACTGTTCAGTTCACCCTCGGTCCCGGCTCCCGTCGTCGAGGAACCGAAGGACACGACCGAAGAGGATGAGCGCCAGCGTCGGCTCGAGAACCTTGACCGCCGCCGACGGGGGCGCCGGGGCATGGTCACAACCTCGCCGCGGGGCCTTTTCGCGACGAAGGACTGGATTCCGCAGCGCAAATCCCTGCTGGGAGAGTGAGCATGGACGAACTGTCTCCGACGACCGTTATCGAGCGCTTCCGGCGCGCCAAGGACCGGCGGACCACCTGGGAATCCCACTGGCGCGAGTGCTATGATTTCGCGATGCCGCAGCGCGGATGCCTGCAGGAGGGGAGCACTCCGGGCGAAAAGCGTTCGGACCGTATTTTCGACGGCACGGCCCCCGACGCCGTCGATCAGCTTGCCGCCAGCATGCTGGCGCAGCTGACGCCTCCCTGGGCCAACTGGTTCGGCCTGACGGTGGGGAGCGGGGTAGGCGATGAAGAGCGGGACCTGATCGCCACCGAGTTGGAACGCGCCGAGACGGCGTTGCAGTCCCATTTCGACCGCTCGAACTTCGCCGTCGAGATCCATCAGTGCTTTCTCGATCTGGTGACGGCGGGAACGGCATCCCTGCTGTTCGAGGAGGCGCGGCCCGGCGACCCGTCGGCGTTCCGGTTTTCGGCGGTGCCGCTGCTGGAGGTGGTGCTGGAGGAGGGTGGGGCCGGTGCCCTCGATGTGACCTACCGCCGCTGCGAACTGACCCTGCCGCAGTTGCGCACGCGCTTCCCCGAGGCTTCACTTCCCGACGAGACGCTGAGGCGCCTGGAGAAGGACACGGATGCACGCGCGGCGGTCATCGAGGCCGTGGTGCCCGAGGGGGCGGCCTATTCCTACCTCGCGGTGCTGGAAACGGAAACGGGAGCCTCGCCCGAACCGGTGGCGCTGCGGCGCGGCAAGTTCCGCCAGTCACCCTTCATCAACTTCCGCTGGCTGAAGGCGCCGGGCGAGATCTACGGCCGTTCGCCGGTGATGAAGGCGCTGCCCGACATCAAGACCGCGAACAAGGTCGTCGAACCAAGTCCTATGCCTCCATCACCTACCTCAAGGAGGTCGAGCGGCGCCTGACCTCTCATCTCCTGCGCATCGAGGACAAGCTGGACCGGGCCGGAAACCGAAAGGAAGGCGAGGCATGAAAGACGCAACGAACATAGTGTCGGAAACCTGGAAACCGGGGTCGCGGAATCCCGCCGTCGATCTTCTGGCCCGGACCATCTACGGCGAGGCGCGGGGCGAGGACGTGCGCGGCAAGGAAGGCGTGGCCGCGGTGGTCATGAACCGTGTGCGTGAGGCGCGAAAACGGAGCCGTCATTGGTGGGGGAACACGGTGGAGGAGGTCTGTCTCCAGCCTTATCAGTTCTCCTGCTGGAATGCCGGCGATCCAAATCGGGAACCAGTCCTGTCCGTCGATCCGCAGGATCCGGTTTTTCAGGTCTGTCTGCGCATCGCGCGGCGGGCCGTGGCCGGCGTCCTGAAGGATCCGACCGGCGGCGCCACCCACTATCACGCTGAAAACGTCGAGCCGGTCTGGTCCGTCGGGCGCGAGCCCTCGGCGATCATCGGTCGTCACCGCTTCTACAACGACGTGGAGTAGGCCATGTTCGCGACCATTCTCGGTCCGCTGATCTCGGGCATCTTCGGGGTCATCGACAAGGCCGTCGAGGACAAGGACCAGGCCGCCTCCATCAAGGCCAAACTCCAGGAGATGGTTCTGACCGGCCAGATGAAGGAGATCGAATCGGCGGCCTCGATCATCGTCGCCGAGGCCAAGGGCGATTCCTGGCTGCAGCGCTCGTGGCGGCCACTGCTCATGTGCCTGTTCGGTGTCATCATCGCCAACAATTATCTGGTCGTTCCCCTGTTCGGTACGCCGGCCGCCGCCATCCCGCCCGACATGTGGGACCTGCTCAAGCTTGGCGTCGGCGGCTACGTACTTGGCCGTTCCGTCGAGAAGGGCGTGAAGGTGTGGAAGGAAAATGAATAAGCGGCGGAAGACCGCAAGATCAATTTTGGCTGGTAAAGCTGCAATGACAAAGCCGTATCATCTCAAAAAGATCCTGGGGCCATCGAACAACACAGATCCGGACGACGTCTGGGCGACGAAGCAAACCCTGAGGCTCAGTGGGTACTATGTTCCGCCTGAACATGGAATGAGTGAATTCCCGGATCAACGACTGTTCGAGTCCATCAAGAGGTTCCAACGCGACAACGGCCTCCAGGTCGACGGAGTCGTTTATCCAGGGGGCAAAACCGAAAAACGCCTTCTCGACCAGGATCAGGTTGCCAAAACCTATTGGTGCCGCGTTTGTGGTGCGCCCCATGGAGGAGTGTATTCGCCTGGTGTTTGCTGGCAGTGCTGGAACAAAGGTTTCAGTTAAATCGGGATTCTTTTGCTATTTGGATTCCGCTTTCTTTTTTCTGGTCCAGTTCAGGAAAGCTGTTACATCGTCCTCGCTGTATCCCAACAATCTTCCCAGTCGCGCAGAACATTCGCCCGCTTCATCTCCTCGGGTGTCGACCTGTTTCAAGCTCAATATGTAAGCTTCCTCTATGCGCCAGGCTTCTTCCGGCAACGCATAAAAGAGATGTCGAACCTGATAGCCGTCGGGCAGGGTGGTCAGGTACTCCCTTTTCACGAGGGCTCCGGATACGACATAGGGTTCGAAGATCGCGTCAGGCCATTTATAAGGCGAGGGAACGATGTCGGAAAACATGG
>NPIG01000483.1_pt1 | contig 31599 bp, 15 predicted proteins | sample 8637441 | NCBI WGS metagenome assembly NPIG01 (sample SAMN07420675, study PRJNA396082) | bioreactor metagenome | isolation source: sample BR6 brine-fed electro-methanogenic bioreactor BR | place: Japan: Kochi | collected 2016-06-14
TCTTCCTCGGCTCGCTCATGACCGCGCTCATCGTGTCCGAGGTGGGCCCGATTGGCTTCGTGGGGCTCATCGTGCCGCACAGCGTGCGCGCGCTGGTGGGGCCGCGCCACCGCATACTCCTGCCCGCGAGCATGCTGGCGGGCGGCGCGTTCCTGTGCTGCTGCGACATCGTGGCGCGCCGCGTGCTCCCCGGCGAAACGCCCATCGGCATCATCACCACGCTTATTGGCGGCCCCTTCTTCCTTTACCTGCTCATGGGCCGCAAGTTCACCGACTGGGAATAGGCCAGCCTGGCCCCGTGAGGCCGCCCTGCTTCCCGCAACCCGCCCCTCCGCGCACAGGCCGCCACGCGCTGAAGCCGCGCCAAGACAAGGGCCGTTTGCATCCCGGCGGCTGACCTGTAGAATGCGTCTGTGCGAAAGCAGCCTGCAACCGCGGTACGGGAGAGACGATGTCCCAGATTACCCTTTCCACCCTCGACTGGACAGTGATAGGCGTGTACCTGGCGCTGGTGCTCGGCATCGCGCTGCGCGTGCGCCTCGGACAGAACACCTCCGCCGACTATTTTCTCGCGGGGCGCAGCATGCCCTGGGTGGTGGTTGCCATCAGCCTCTACGCCACGCTCTTCAGCACCATCAGTTTTGTGGCCGTGCCGGGCGAGGCCTTCAAGAACGGTGTGCTGCTCAGCCTCAACTCCATCGGGTACGCCGTCTTCACCCCGCTCGCCGTCTTTCTCTTTCTCCGCTTCTTCTACCAGACCGACACCTTCACCTGCTACGAATACCTGGAGCGGCGGTTCGGCGGCGCCACGCGCACCCTCGGCAGCCTGCTCTTCCTCGCCACGCGCACGCTCTACGCGGCCACGGCATTTTACGCGGCCGCGGTCATCTTCGAGGCGCTCATCGGCTGGGACAAGACCACCAGCGTGCTCGCCGCCGGCGTGTTCGCGATTGTCTACACCACCATCGGCGGATTGCGCGCGGTCATGATTACGGATGTGCTGCAGACCGCGATTCTGCTGACGGGGCTCGCCGCCGTATTCTATAAGGCCGGCTCGCTCATTGGCTTCGACTTCGGCGCGGTGTGGGACTACGCGCGGCAACAGGGCCACGGCTTCGGCCGGGTCGGCGAGCCCGGGTTCTATTCGTTGAACCCCTATGTCCGCTACACGCTGTGGATTTGGCTCATGGGCGCGTTCATGGGACCCTCTGTCGGCTACGGCGCCGACCAGCTGGTCGTGCAGCGCCTGCTGGCGAGCAGGTCCTACGCCGCGGCGAAGCGCGCGGTCTGGCTGAAAACGCTCGGCGTGCTGCCGATCATGGCGGCCTTCTACGCCGTGGGCCTCATGCTCTTCTATCACTACCGCGCGGCGGACGCGCTGCCGGAAGGCTTTGAGCCCGACCACGTGATGGGCCTGTTCATCATCCAGCATCTGCCGCCGCCGATGCCGGGGCTCATCGCCGCCGCCTTGCTCGCCGCGCTCATGTCCACCGTCGATTCGACCGTCAACTCACTGTCCACGGTCACCACCATGGACCTGCTCAAACGCCTCGGCTGGCTCCCGGAGGACGAGACGAAGCACATCCGCACCGGCAAGCTGCTGACCCTCGGATGGGGGGTCGTCGTCGTGGGTTTCGCGGTGTTTCTCACCCGCGCGAGCGAGGGCGTGGAGAGCACGGTGATGGAGCTGACGCTCATGTGGACGTCGCTGTGGGGCGTGCTTTTGGTCATCATGCTCGCCGGGGTGCTGACGCGCTGGGCCACCGCGCGCGCCGCCACCGTGGCCCTGCTGGCGGGCATGGCGCTCAACCTCACGCTGCCGTGGTTTCTCTACTACGGCACGCCCGCCGAGGACCGCATCAGCTTCGCCTGGGTCGGCTTGCCCGGCCTGCTCGCGGCCGCAGTGCTGGTGGTCGCGGGCAGCCTGCTCGACCCGCGCAAGCCCGCCGGGCTCGACGGCCTGACCCTGGCCTCGGCGCTCGGCAGGAAGCCCCGGCCAGACTGAACGCGGCCCTTGCGGCGTTGCCGCTGGTGGTGCATGCGGACTACTGCGCGTTTTCGCAAACCACGCGGAAGCCCACGTCGTGCACCGCCTGGGAAGGCTCGTAGTGCAAGCGGAACGCGGACCGCGCGCGCCTGGGCCGGTCGAGCCAGGAACCGCCCCGCACCACCTTGTGTCCGGCCGGCACCGTGTACGTCACCGCGGCGCCGGGATAGGGCGCGTAGTCCGAGCGGGTCCACTCGGCCACGTTCCCGTGCATGTCGAAAAGGCCCCAGGGATTCGGCTCGAAATCGCCCGCGCGCGCGGCCACGCGCCACCCGTCATCAAACCGGGTGTCCGCCGGGCGCCAGGGCGGCAGCGCTGTGGGCACATGGGGATAGTAGACCGTGTGGTGCGTCGCGTCGCTGAGGTTCGCGGCCCGGCTGAAATCGTCGTCTAGCGTGCCGTACCACAGGGGCGATGCCGAACCGGCGCGGCAGGCGTACTCCCACTGCGTCTCGGTGGGCAGCACAAAGCGCTTCCCCGTCTTCCCGCAGAGCCAGGCGCAGAAGGCTTGGGCATCGTGCCAGGAAACGCGCACCACCGGCTGTTCGGGCCGGTTGAGCGGAAAGCCGCGCTCATCATCCCCGAACTGATACGCCTCGCCCACTTCGAGCCCGCTGTCGTGGCCGGGGTCGAAACACGCGTATTGCCGGTTGGTCACCTCGGTGACCCCTATCCAGAACGGCGCCTGCACCGTCTGGCGGTGGGCGGGGCGCTCGTTCGGGTAGCCGCTGTTCGAGCCCATCGGGAAATCCCCGGGCGCGACGGGCGCCAGGGCGAGCGTCACACCCTCGGCCAGCGCAAAGCAGACCGTGTCCCGCGCCCCGGCGGGCGGCGGCGCGGGCGGTGGCGCTTCGTCGGCAGGTCTGGGCAGCGGCTCCAGTTCCGGGGCCGGGGCCGGGTCGAGGACCGCCGCCGGATAAACGGCCTCGGGGTCCTCGTCGATGCCCGCGTAGCGCGCGTTCATGGCGCGGCGCCGTTCGGCCCCGTGCAGCGCGGCGGCGCGCTTGGCAGCGTCGGACGCGACCACCTCGTGCCAGGCGCCGTGGAACGGCGCGTGCAGGTCTATCCAGGTGATGAGCCGGTCCCAGGCCTCCGCGCTCAGCCGCACGCCGTGGTGGCCGTCGCGCAGAATCTGCACGAGCTTGCTCGCGTCGGCGTGGAAATCGCGCGGCGGCAGCAGGTGCGCGTCACTCTCGAGCGTCGGCGTGTGCACCCATCGCCGCAGTTCCATGTAGGACGGCGAAAAGTGCATCTGGAAAGCGGACGGCACACGCTCCGCGGGCCGGGCCGTGAGGTCGAATGCCGTCCGGCCGTCAGGCAGGGCGCGGCCGTGATGGCACTGGACGCAGTAGGTGTCGAGCACGGGCTGCACCTCGCGCACGAAGGAGAACCCGCGCGCGGGTCCGTACCACGGCTCAATGGCCGACGCCTCGGCCCGAAAGGCCTTTGGCGCGGGCTGGAAGGGCCCGGTCATGTTCTGCTTCTCGTGGCAGCCCACGCACGAGAGGGTTTCCCCCGGCGCCGCCGTGAACCAACTCCGCATCAGGGCAAGTGCCTTGCCGTCGGCGTCGAGCGGCTGCACGGAGACCGGCGTGTTGGCGGGCACGCGGAAATGCGCCGAGCCGTCGTCCGCCACGGGCACCGTGCCGAGGATGCGCTTGACGTCCCACGGGCCATCGAGACCGACCCGGTCGGGCTCGGCGCCCAGCCCGTGATAGGTGAAGCTGTAGCTGACTAGCCGCAGCCGCTTCACCGTGCCGCGCGGCACGCCCTCCAGCCCCGGCCCCCGATACACGTCCACCAGCAGCACCGTGGCGTCCTTGCGGTCCGGCTCCACCACGTCGGGGATGACGGGTTGGCGCGGGGTCTTGCGGAGCGGGACCGGTTCGAGCATGGCCCAGCCCGGTTCCTCGTGAAGCAGCACGAAGTTGTCAAAGACATCGACGAGATAGACGCCCCATTCGGAGGTCTTGGTGGGCTTGCAGGCGACCAGGAAGTGCTTCTCGCTCAATGGGAACGGGTGCAGGAACCGGGGCCAGCTCGCGTCCACCAGGCTGTCGAGAATTACCGGCTCGACCGGCTTGCCGTGGCCGGGAATGCGCTGCACGGCGCCGTCGGCCTCGTGGCGGCCCAGGGCGGGGTCCAGGATAACGAGTTCGCCCTGGCGCGGTGTGCCGTGATGCCCGCCGATGACCGCCGCCACCTTGGTCGGGTGCCCGGGCACCGGCCGCGCGTAGAACATGGCTGTCGGCCAGAACGAGTTGCTGCCGTAGTACTCCATCTGGCGGCTGCCGTCGGGATTGGCGTGAAACAGCAGCCGCGTAAACGCGTGGGCGATGTCCGTGTACTCCCAGCGCAGATACAGAATACGCCCGTTGTTCAGCACCGTGGGACACCAGTTGTGGTCCTGGTCGGTGGTCAGTCTGCGGATGCCGCCGTCGACACCGCGCAGATACAGATTCGCCACCTTGGAGCGGCCGCCCACGCAGGGCACCCCGGTGAACGGGGCCGTGGACGTGAACACAATGCGCCCGTCGGGCAGATAGCACGCGTCGTAGTTGTGCACGTCGGGCTCGTCGATGAGGGGCAGATGCTCCACGGTTCCCGAGTCGAGGCGCAGCTCGGCCACGCCCCAGCGGCCCTGCTCGTCCGGAATCGAGAGCAGCAGTTTCTCCGCGTCGTAGTGCAGGTCAACGTCGCCGATGAAGCGGTCGCCCGTCGGCGTGAACACGGTCTCGGGCTTCTTGTCCTCCGCCTTCAGGGCAATGCGCACAAGGGTGTTCTCGTAGCCGGTGGGCTCGAGGTCGCTGTTCCCGTTGAAGTTGGACGGCAGGCCGAGACGGTCCGCGCGCCGCCGAATCAGCAGCAACTGCTCGAAATCGAGCAGGGGATTCGCCAGAAGCGCTTCCCGCTGCAACGCTTCGAACCGGGCCTCCAGCGGCGCGAAAGCGTCCGGCCCGGCGTGGGCGGGAAGACGGCCCTGTTCGGCATGCAGCGCCTCCAGGCGGTCAAGATACCGGCCACCCTGCGCGTACTGCTCCGGGAACGACTTCGAGAGGTCCTCAACGGCCATGCGCAGCGCCCGCCACCGCGGTTCGGCGATGCCCGGCGCCTCGGGACGGGCCGCGGACGGGAAGGCGGACCGAATCACCACGGGCACCCATGAGGCGGGTTCCGCCAGGTAGCCGAGCAGGTTCGAGGTGAGCCGGAGCAGGTTCGCGCGGTGCGCGTTTTCGAGGTCGGCATAGTCGGGCCAGCGCCAGCCGAAGACCATCACGCGCCCCTGCCCGAGTTCGTACTCCACCAGCGGGCGCTGGACCCCCTCGGGCGTGTTGGCGAGCACCATGCCCTCCGCCGGTCCGCCCCAGTAGAAATCGGCCACCGCGTTGCAGCCGCCCTCGCTGAGCCAGACCAGGCCTTCCTCCTCCCGCAGCCCCGCCAAGGCGGGGTGGGCGCGCTCCACCAGCACCATCGCCGCCGGGTCGCGGAAGTTGCCCAGTTCCCGGCGCTGCGACCGCACCAGCGGTTCCAGGCCGAGATGGTCCACGATTGCGAGCGCCCCTCCCGACAGCAACACGCCGCCGCCCGCGGCCGCGAAGGCGCGCATCGCCGCCAGGGGCTTGCCGCGGTACAGGGCGCTGCGCGCGATGGCGTCGCCCTGGTGGTGCCAGGCCACGTCAAAGCCGGCAAGGCTGCACGGTGCGCCGGACATATCGACGAAGCCGTGCTCCTCATGCGCCAGCAGCAGCGCGGCCTCGCCAAGGCCCTGCGCCGCCTCCCAGGCGGCGCGGTTGTGCGGACCCATCTCATCGGGCGAACCGGCTGCCAGAAAGGCGAGCCGGCACGGCCCGGTGGCGACCGCAGCACCGGGCGCCGCGCAAAGGGCGAGCACAACGGCAAAGAGGTGCAACAACAGGAATATTTGCTTGATGTTCATCGCCCGGCATTTGAGCAGACTTCCCCGGCGCACTTCAATTGCCGAGCCCGCCCCGACGCGGCGAAGCCCTTGAATTCCCCGCTGCCGCATGGCATCGAAGCGCGCGCGCATGCTATACTTCCCGCCGTTGTCCCGCCGTATCATTAGACGGCGCCAAGGGACAGCGTGGCGCGCCGTGGGGCCGCTTCCCGCGTACCACCCGCCCGGGCGGGACGCCGCAATAACCGGAAATCGAATTACAGAGGGTGAGCACCATGAGTTTCCCGATTGATGTCAGCCAGTACCAGCCGGTCGCCATCGACCCCTTTAAGGATGAAATCACCGCCGAGCAGAAGGCGCAACTGCAGAAGAACATCCAGGTCGTGCGGGACACCATCATTTTCTTCACTTCCGTGGCCGGCGCAAAGGGCCTCGGCGGGCACACCGGCGGCGCCTACAGCATCGTGCCCGAAGTGCTCATCGCGGACAGTTTCATGCGCGGCAATGACAAGGTCTACCCGGTCTATTTCGACGAGGCCGGGCACCGCGTCGCCATCCAGTACGCCATGTCGGCGTTCAACGGCGAAATGCCCTTCGAAAAACTGCTTCAGTACCGCGCGGCCAACGAGGGCCTCTACGGCCACCCCGAGATTGAGAAGAATCTCGGCATCAAGTTCGCTTCTGGACGGCTCGGGCATCTGTGGCCCTTTGTGAACGGCGTGGCCAAGGCCAACCCGGACAAGGTCGTGTTCCTCTTCGGCTCCGACGGCTCGCAACAGGAAGGCAACGATGCGGAGGCCGCCCGCTTCGCCGTGGCCCAGCAACTCAACATCAAGGTCATTGTGGACGACAACAACGTCACCATCTCCGGCCACCCCAGCGAGTATCTGCCGGGCTTCGACGTGGCAAAGACACTGACCGGACACGGCCTGCGCGTGGACGTGGGCGAGGGCGAAGACTTTGACGACCTCTACGCCCGCATGGTGAAAGCCGTGAAGACCGCCGGACCCGTGGCGGTCATCAACCGGCGCAAGATGGCCCCGGGCGTGCCGGGCATCGAGGGTTCGGCCTCGGGCCACGATGTCATCAAGGCCGGCCCCGCGGTCGAGTACCTGCGGGCGCGCGGGCTCGAGGAAGCCGCGGTCTGCGTCGAAGGTGTCGAGAAAGTTCCGGGCGCCGGCAAGTTCCGGGGCGCCACGGACGAGACCGCCAGCAACCGCTCGGAATTCGGCAATATCGTGAGCGCCATCCTCGGCGAACTCGCCCCCGAAGACAAGCAGAAGGTCGTGGTCATCGACTCGGACCTCGAAGGCTCGACCGGGCTGAAGAACATCCGCACGAAACACCCGGATGTGTGCATCAACGGCGGCGTCCAGGAACGCGGGAATTTCTCGGCGGCCGCGGGCTTCGGTTTTGAGAAGGGCAAGATGGGCATCTTCAGCACCTTCTCCGCATTCCTCGAGATGATCGTGAGTGAAGTCACCATGGCGCGCCTGAACGAGGCGAACTGCCTGTGCCACTTCTCGCACGCGGGCATCGACGACATGGCCGACAACACCTGCCACTACGGCATCAACATTATGCTGGCCGACAGCGCCATCCCGGAACTCGACAAGACCCGCCTCTATTTCCCGGCGGACGCGCTGCAACTCGAAAAGATTGTGCGCAAGACCTGGAACGATGAAGGCGTCCGGTTCATCTTCACACTGCGCAGCACGTTGCCGTTCATTCTGAACGACGGCGGCGAGAAGCTCTACGGCGACGGCTACGAGTTCGTGCCCGGCAAGGACGAGGTGGTGCGCGAAGGCAGCGCGGGCTACGTGGTCAGTTTCGGCGACATGCTCTGCCGCAGCCTCGACGCGGTCGAGCGCGCGCGCGAAGCCGGCATCGACGTGGGCCTCATCAACAAGCCCACTCTGAACGTGGCCGATGAGGACATGATGGCCAGACTGGGCAAGGCGCCGTTCGTGCTCGTCGTGGAAACGCAGAATGAGAAGACCGGCCTCGGCAGCCGCTTCGGCTCGTGGCTGTTGAGCCGGGGCTACGCGCCGAAGTACGCGGCCATGGGCGTCACCCGGCTCGGCCGCGGCGGGCTCAGCGAGCACATTCCCTATCAGGGCCTGGACCCCGACAGCATTCTCGCGAAGATCAGGACGCTGGCCGGATAGAAACCGGGCCCGCGCGTATCGAGTCCATTCACGGGAGGCGGCCATGGCCGCCTCCTGTTGCGTTGTCGACAAGAAAAGGGTTGTCTCATGCTGAGCACGCGCGGTCGAAAGATTGCCGCGGGCGCCGCCGGCGGAATCGCGTTCTTCTGGTTGTTCCTCACGGTGGCGGGCGCGCACGTCGCGACGATGTCATACCCGAGCGAGGTGCGGGCGGAAACCGAATTCGCCGGGCATCCGGCCGTGCCCGTCACGCTCGAAACGGTGGACGGCGTCGCGCTGTCCGGCTGGCACGTCGTGGCCGACGAGGAACGCGCCGTGCTGCTGCTCCACGGCATCAGCTCGAACCGCCGCCAGATGAACCGGCGCGCGGAGCTTTTCGCGAGGCTTGGGTACTCCTCGCTGCTCTACGACGCGCGCGGCCACGGCGAAAGCGGGAAAGCGCGCGTGACCATGGGCTGGAACGAGCGCCGCGACCTCGCCGCCGCTTACCAGTATCTGCGGGACTGCGACTACACCTGCATCGGCGTCGACGGCGTGTCCATGGGCGCCGCGACCGCCGCCATGGCTTGCGGCGACCTGGACTTCGATTTCGTCATTCTCGAGTCGTGCTACGACACGCTCGACCATGCCTGGCGCAACCGCCTCGCCCTGGTCCGGGTCCCCCACGTGATTACCTACCCGCTGCGCTGGCTTTTTGAACGGCGTATCGGGGCGCGCGCGAAAGAGATTGAGCCGCTGCGTTTCCTCGAACAGTGCACCGCGCCCACCCTTATCCTGGGCGGCGATTCGGAACTCGAGATCAAGGTCAGCGAAACGCAGTCCCTCTACGACCGCTGCGCGGCGGAACAGAAGCGCATTCATTTCTTCCGGGGCGCGGGACACGACAATTTCGCCTCGCGATACAGCGAGGAGTTTCAGCGCGTGGTCACCGGGTTCCTTGAGGAGACCGCGCCCTGCGGGGCGGAGCAGTAACGGCCGCTACCCGGCAGGCGCCGCCTCGATGGCCGCCGCCAACCGCGCCCGCCAGGCGTAGAGGGTCGCACTGTCGCGCGTGTATTCCCGCAGGCTCCCGACCACGGCCGCGGGCACTTCCAGCGCCGCCCCGGCTTCGCGCAGCCAGCTTTCACCGGTCTCGCCGCGCTCCCGCGCGGCCGCCATGCGCTCCTCGAGCAACCGCACATAGGCGAAGTCCTCGAGCCCGTCGCGAATGTTCTCCAGCCGGATGGTCGGCAGGGGGCGCCCGCCGGGCCCGGGGCACAGCAGCGAGCCGTCGCCGTTGTAGTCGCGGTAGCTGGCGGGGTCCCAGTCAACAAACGGCCCGGTCGTGATCGCCGCGTCATCCTCGTTCGGCCAGCGTGTGACTTTGTAATAGAGGAAGCCGTCCGGCCGGTACTTCGCGGTCATGGCGCCCATCAGCAGCCGCGCCTCGATGGCGTCGTACTCGATCAGGAAGTTCGCGTAGGGATGAATCGGGCCGCAGCAGATATACCACCAGACCTCGCGGCCCCGGGCGCGCGCGGCCGCCGCCAGTTCCGGGTCGTAGCGCGGCGTCAGCGGCACCCACGCATCCACCGAGGTCACGCCCGAGTCGAGCCCGAAACTGTGGTCGTAGGCCGTCGTGACCAGCGGCACTTCGGGAAACGCCGCTCCGAGGCGCTCCCCGGCCCGCTGCAGCACCGGGAAGTACTCGCTGCCGCACTCGTCGAACCCGTATACATACGCCTTGTCGAGCACGCCGAGCCGTTGTGCGTCCTCGTAGGCCGGCCGGATACGGTCCTCGATGACCTCCATCGCATGGTCGAAGGCGGCTTCGTCCATGCCCGGCGTGACCTCGCTCTTGTGCACATGCGCCAGGTTGTACGCGCGCAGCACCCCTTTCGCCTCGAGGTGCGCCACCATTTCCGCGTCTGCCGGGGCGCGCCGGTAGCTGTTGTCGAAGTCGATGCAGTATTCGGCCAGGAAGTCGGCGTACTGATACCTCAGGGTGTCCCAGTCGCCGTAGCGGGCCGGATGGTCGGTGACCGTGAAGGCCGTGCGCAACGGCGGGGCCACCGGCAGCGTGAAATCGTGGACGCGCACTTCCACGGGCACCGTGTGGCCGGGCGCGTTCGCGGCGGCGACGGCCGCCTCGCCCCGGTAGACGCCCGCGGGCTGGCCTTCGGGCACCGCCACGCGCACCCAGAACGCCTGCGCGTCGCCCCGCGCCACGTCCGTCTTGTGCAGGAAATCGAGGAGCGGGTCCGGCCACCAGCCCACGTGCGCCACGCTGTAGCGCGAGGGGTTCTGTGTCTTCACGTAGCCCATCGCCGAAACGGAAACCGCGGAGGCGGGCAGGGCGTTTCCCGAATCATCCCGCAATGCGCCGACGGTGACCGCAACGTCTTCGAGCGCGTGCAGCCAGGGAATCACCACGACCTGAAACGCCTCCTTCTCTCGGCGCGCCGCGGCGAGAGAGGCGCCCACGCCCGCGCGAACCGGCAGGTCGAGCGCGCGCGGCAACACCTTATCCATGGCCGTCGCAATGCCCACCGCGTAGGCGTCCGGGCAACCGGCCCGGCCGGCGGCGCGCTGAAAATCGCGCAATGCCCGCAGGCGGGCCAGCCGCGCCCGCGCGGACAGCAGCTCTCCGGCGATGCAGATATCGCGCGCGCCGCGCGGTTCCACATCCGCGCAATGCTCCGCCGCCGCAACGCAGCGCTCCCGTAACATGGCGCATTGCTCGCGCAACCACGGAGTGAGGACTTCGGTTGGTGAAGGGTCGCCAAGCGCCGCTTCGAACGCCGCTATGCCGTCCAGACACGCGCCAATCTCATCTGTGGCGCCGTGTCCTTGCGTCAGCACCGCAGCCAGAAACACAACGAAAATACGAGGTGCGCCTCTTTTCAAAACCATCCTCCTTCAGTGCGCGCGATGCGCCCTGGTTCTTCCTCCATCCGCGCGGCGCGCACACCGTCTTCCCGCGGGTTTCCGCTCAGGAACCATCCCGCCTGTTGTCACCAACATCCCGGTCACCTTCGGCATCACGGCCGCGGGCTGCCTGGGTCTTCAGGGTCATGATGTGCCGTTGCGGCGCGAAACCAAGCGCTTCGAACACGGCGACGGCACGCGCATTCCGGGCCCACACGTTCAACTGAAGAGCATTGAGCCCCCGGGCGCGCGCCAGGTCAACGGCTTCAGCAACTAGCCGGCCACCGACACCCCGCCGCCGATGCCTCTCCGCCACGTAGAGGTGCTCGACCTCGAGATACGCCCGTTCCTGCACAAACGCATTCTCCGGCCTGCGAATGAAATGCACTACGACATAGCCGATCGCTTCAGCCCCGTCCCACGCGAGAAACGCCGTGTAGTCCGCGTCTGCCAGCCGTTCACGGAAGAACGCCGCAAGCTCCTGGTGCGCTGGCGCGCGAAAGAGCTCCGGATGCATTTCGACGTGCAAGCCCTGGATGCCCGCGCAGAGCCGGGCCAGAAGGTCCGCATCGTCCGGAACTGCCGGCCTCACGTCAATAGGCATGGTTTGCGCATCTCCATTCCGCCCATGAAACCCCGGCGGCAGCGTATCATAGGGCAGATAGTCAGGCATCCTTCATCCACCTGGTTGTCCAATCGAGAATCGCCTGGCTGCGGGTTCACGATAGCGGCCCGGCCGGATGCTCTGCAAAGGAATACGGGGAAACAGGCTCGCGCGGTACACATCGGCACGAACACGCCCGCTACTTCACCGTCAGTTCAACCGCAACCACACCCGTTTCTTCCGCGCGCACAAAGGCGGACTCGCCCACCGTGCCGTTGACGCGGCACACGGGTTCCCCGGCCGTCCTCTCGACGCCGAGGTGATGGACCATGTCGCGGTACCGCAGATTCCGAATGGACACGCGCGGCGCACCTTCCGGCAGGCACGGCGTGAAACGCACGCCGTCCAGGTCGAAGCGCAGGCCCGCCACGCCCAGCAGGATCATTCTCAGGTAGGCGGTGGCGGCCCAAGTCTGGCGTTTCGTGGCGTCCCACAGGACAATGCCCCGCTCCTCGCCGGCCTCCTGCATGCCGCCGTACACCTCACCCGTGTCGGGGTGGTAGATTTCGGCGAAGTGCTGGTCGCGGTTCGCGTGCGCCGCGAGGCGGAACAACTCGTGGGCAAAGAGGTCCTCCCTGCCATGCCGGACCGCCGCGTCCGCCCAGAACCCCTGGATCTGCGGCCACACGGTTCCGCTGTGCCGGCCGTAGGCGGTGCCTTCCGCGTTTTCGTAGCGCGCAAAGGTCGGCCACACGCACGGCACGCCCGTCGGGGTCACGTGCGTGTGCTCGAAGAGCGCCGCCGTCTGTTTGTCATCGGCCACGCCGAAGAGTATGGCGTAGGCGTGGCCCAGCGCCTCCTCGTAATCGCAACCGCCGAAGGGGCCGATAAAGAATCGGTAGCGGTCCTTGTCCGGCATCCACAGGTGGTCGTTGATGGCGCGCTTGAGCCGTTCCGCCTTGCCCGCCCACCCGGGGTTCGGAGTGCGCTTGAGCGCATCCGCCATCTTGCCGGCCGCCACATACGCCCCGTAGTACAAACAGTTCGTCGACAGCGCCTGCATCGGGATGCCGTAGCCCTTCTCCGCGACCTGGTCCGGGTGGGCTTTCGGCCAGTCGAGAATGCCGCTCGACATGCCCGCCGTGTACGCGTCCGGGTAGGCGGCCACGCCGTCGCTCCAGCCCGGCCCGCGGAACAGCCCCGTTTCCGGGTCGTACTCCGCGGCCTCGTGCTGCGCCAGCGTGTTCGCCACGGCCTCGAGCGCGGTCTCGAGGAAAGCGCGGTCGCCCGTGTACAGGAAATGATGCCACGCACCCTGCGCCCACACGATGCGGTCCCAGTACTGCCCGCCAATCCGCGCACCGGCTTCCGTGCGCTCGAGCACCGACAGCAGGGTGTCGCGCGCGACCTCCGGCAGGAGCAGCGAAGCGCCGTTCCAGGCGTTAATCGAGGCGTCGCGCGTCCACGGCCGGTTGTAGTCCAGCCCGGCGAGAATGACCGGCGCGGGCGCATCGAGCAGCCCGCCCTCGCGCAGCACCACATTGCCCAGCAGGTCGCCCACCGCGATGCGGAAGGCCCGGTCCAGACCCGGGTGGCCGGTATCCAGCACGGGGAAATGGACTTCCTGCGCACCCCGTGCGGGCGCCGCCGCCACTGCGCACAGCAGCGAGAGCGCCAAGAGCAATCCGGTGTGAAAACGTGTTGACCTCATTGCGTGTTGTCCTTCGGCTGTTCAGGACGGCCCCGGACAATATCCGTCCTCCGTTGCATCCAGCGGACAAGGGTGGTAGCCGCCAATGTTGTAGAACTGAATGAATCGCAGCAATTCCGTGAGACTGATGCTCCAGTCTGGGCCGTCCGGACTGTAGTCGCTGGCGTGCGCGGCACAACCTTGATTCCCGCCCGCGCCCGGCGCGTAGCCGTCCTCGGTTGCCCCGGGGCTCACCGCGCAGTGAAAACCGCCGCTGTTGAAGAACTGAATCAGGCGCAGCAGCTCCGACAGGCTCACCTGGTTGTCGCGGTCCTGGTCCCCCGTGTGATACGTGGGGGGGTGCCCTTCTCCTTCTCCTTCACCTTCCCCTTCTCCTTCCCCTTCTCCTTCTCCTTCACCTTCCCCTTCCCCTTCTCCTTCTCCCTCACCCTCTCCGGGCAGCACGAAGTCAGTAGAAAGGGTAATTCCGAGGGCCCCGTCCTCGAGCAGAACCCAGCCGTCGCCGGGACCGCCAAAGGTGGTGTCTTCCCCGCGTTTCACCGACAATTCGAAGAGGTCTTCCGCCTCGTGCTCGAAGAAGAACGCGTCGAGTAGACGCACGTCTCCGGCCTCCACCCGGACCACCGCAACGCAGGAGTCTTCGCCGGAAAGCCCCTCGTAGAAGACCGTGAAATCGTCGAAATCGGGCGTGACCTGTCCGCCCTCGGCGACAATGCCCGGGTATGCGCCCTGATTGACCACGGGCGTGAGCGACAGGTAGCGACCATCGTCGCTCGTAACGCCTATGGAATAGGCGCCGGCATCCGCGAAGGTCAGATACGACCGCGCGCGCACGCTGAAATCTTCGCCCCCGGTCACCGGCCCGCCGCCGCCCCCGGGGCCGTTGCCGTTGACAGCGGCGTAGGGCAGGTCCACCGCGAAGCTGCCGTTGGTGCCGGCGTAGTCAATCACGTCTTCGGCATCCCGGGCGCGGGCGGAAAGATAGTAGGTCTGCGCGTTCGCCGACACGTTGCCCGCGATGAGCCCCCCCGCGTCGATGGCCTGCCAGATGCCCAGCGCTTCGCTCGTGGCGTCCAGAGTCGTGTCCGTCTGGATTCCGAATTCGCCGAGTTGGAAGACGTCCACCAGATAGTGCCCCTGCGGCGGGTCTTCCCCGGCTTCTCCCGCTTGCGGTTCCGTGTCCCGTTCAACGATGCCGAAATACCACCCGTCTTCCGCGTCCACGCGCCACTGGCCCGGCGCGTCGCCCAAAGCGCCCATGAGGTAGACGAAATCGTTGTCGGCCGCATTGTCGGCAGGCGCGCCCGCGAACCAGTTCAGGTACGCGGGCGCCTGGCCGCCGATCCAGCGGATACTACCCTCCGTAACGGCATCGTTGAGGCCCGTCCACAGCCGGGCCCGGCCCTCCAGCAGGCCCGAACCCGCCAGAAGCCATTCGTTCTCGTCGGCGCCGTCTATCGAAACAAGATATCCGCACCAGTGGCTGGCCATGAGACTGGCGAAGAGCCAGGCGCCTTTCGTTAACGTTCGCTTGTACCAATGGCCGTTGCCGGGGTTGTAGACCCACCCCGCGGTATCGACCGTGCATTCCGCTTCCACGGGTTCCGCGCAGGGACCGCTCCCCCCCTCGCCTTCGCCCAGGCAGGGGGTCGACTCGCGCTCGACGATGCCGGGGTAAACGTGGCTCTCAAGGGTGTCGTTCCAGGACCCGGCGCAGGGTGCGAACCCCCCGTAGAGCGTCACGCGGTCTTCGTCGCCGCCGTGGTTGTTCGGTTCGCCGGCGCACCAGTTCGTGTAGCCGGCAGGGGCGCCGTCCGGCCACACGTAGACCCCTTCCGTCCCGGCGTCGTTCAGGCCCGTCCACGCTTCGAATGCGGTGCGCATCAGGCCCGAATCGCCCATGAGCCAGTCGTTCTCGGCGGCATCGTCGATGCTGGCCAGGTACCCGCACCAGACGGCCGCGGTGGCTTCCGCATACGCCCAGACCGCGGGTTCGGTTCGCTTGTACCAGTGGCCGGTGCCCGGATTGAAGACCCAGCCGTCCAGTTCCACCCGGCAAGCCCCCGCGACACCGGCGGAGCCGCTCTCATTGGGATGGGTATCGCGTTCGATAATGCCATGGATGACTTCCGAATCCCGGCGGTCATTCAGCCGGCCCGGAACCGCGCCGACAACACCGGCGAGCGCCCCGAAAACCTCCACGCAGTCTTCCCCGCCGGAATCGTTCGGCTCGTCTTCAGACCAATTTGCATACGTAAACGGCGCGCCGTCGAGCCAGGCGAAGGACCCTTCGACCCCGATATCGTTGAGGCCGACCCAGGCCCGGTCAATATCGTGGAGCGGCTGCCGGTTGCTCAGCAGCCAGTCCGCCTCGTCCGCATCGTTGATGGTGGCGAGATAGCCGCCCAGGTCCCGGGCCGCAACGAAGCACGCGCCCCAGGTGCCCGGCGTTGAAGTGCGCTTGTACCAGTGCCCGTTGCCGGGATTGCGCGCCCAGAGGATGTTCACCTCCGCGATGTCCGAAGCGATGACCACCGTGCCGCCGCCGTTGTTTCCCGTCACGACGCACCGGTATTCACCGTTTTCGGCGCCGTTTTCGGGAGAAAGCTCGAGCGTGCTCCCGGTCGCGCCGGCAATGTCGTAATAGCCGCCCAGTCCGTCTTCGAATTGCCACTGATACGACGGGAACACCGTGCCGCCGGCCGCCGTCACCGTCAGCACGACGCGCGCGCCGGGAAGCAGTTCCGCGGGACTCTGGGGCTGCTGCGTGATTCGCAGGTCGCCGCTGGTCACGAAATGCGTGGCCAGGCCGGAGCGCCGCGTCCACAGCCCGTCGCACACGGCCACTGAAATCACCCCGGAATCAGATGGCAGCGCGTAGGGGATGTAGAGGCCCACGCCGATTCCGGCAGTGCCCCCCGGCTGCAGCGTCTGGGGATTGGTGAATTCCCACTTGCACTCAATGCTGCCGCCCGTTTGCCCCCCGGCAAGCACGATGTTGTTTGCCAGGGGCGCCCCCGCCGCCACGGTCACGTTCTGCGGCTGGCCGACAATCTCCAGCGGCGGGTTGGCAATGCCTTCGTTCGCCATCCACGCCTGGCGGTTGCGGCCCGCGTTGTTGTACGCGGTCACGTTGTTCGTCGCGTCACCGTTCAGGTCGCCGTTCATGCCGAGAATATCGCTCCGGCACTGGAACTCGCCGCAGTTGATGCGCGAGGCGAAATCGTTGATGCCGCTGTCGATGTCGCAGCCCCAGATGTGGACCGCGAGGTCTACCCCGCTCACGGTGATACTCGTGTTGAAATCGGGGGAACAGCCCCGAAACGCCGGGGCGGCCGCGCGCGCGTTGATGAGCCCGGGCAGCGCCTCCGAAACGAGCGGCCGCAGGAGCGTGCGCATCAGGCCCTGCGCGTGCGCCTCGCCGTTGGGCTCGCCGAGGGTCATGTACCCGCCGACCACATCGACGAGCGCTTCCTTGAGCAGCGGCGCCCGGTCATGGAGCACCGTCCACAGGCTGGGCACGGAAAGGGACTGCCCGTAGACGCTCACCGTCGAATTCGTGCTTATCGGGGCGTCGTAGACCGTCAGCGCGCCGTCGAAGGCGGTCACGGTCACCCGCGGTATCGTGAGTTCAATGGTCTGCAGGTGGGCCGTGTTGTGGGCGAACGCGCCGCGCACCGCGTCGATATTGCCCTGGGGCAAGGCCCCGAGCGAGGCCGCCGTGCCGTTCAGCATGGCGGCGAGCAGGTCGAAGTGGTCGTCGTCATCGATGGTGTTGCTGTCGTTGTCAGCGTTCGTGAAATCCGGCCCCTGCTGATGCGCCACCTCCTGCCACAGGTTCTGCCCTGTCCAGCCGGGGACCTCGTCGTTGATGATGGTGCGCAGATTGATGAACAGGAAATCGAAATCGTGCTGCTGCTGGAAGCAGCCGTCGGCCGCGCCGGGCGGCGCCAGGACAACCGCCAGCACCGCGGCCGCGCACACCGCGCGCGTCACCCCCGCAACGCTGTGTGCCTCGCCATTGCGCATCAACAGTGCCTTCGCCCAATCCGCCTTGAGCAGTGTCGGTGTCGGTAGCGCCCAAGCTCCGCCGGTAAGGATAGCACGGAAGAACCACGCGCGGCGAAGTGGACCGCACAGCCCGGATGCTGTACGATGAGGCGCCTGAGCGAGACGTGCGACGCGCGATGCGCGGCATCGGGCCGTGCGACGCGCCGGCGGCCCGGTCGGCTACGCCAATGGAGGAGAGAAAATGAGCAACGCGCATGAAACCGGCAAAGACCACGGCACAACGCGCCGCGATTTCCTGAAGCATTCGGCTGCGGCGGCCTCCGCGGCGGCCGCGGGCACGCAGTTCATCGCGAAGAACGCCTACGCCGCCGGCAGCGACACGCTGCGCGTCGGCATGATCGGCTGCGGCGGGCGCAACAAGGGCGCGGCGGCGGAGGCGCTCACCGCCGACTCCGGCGCCCGGCTGGTGGCGATGTGCGACATCTTCATGGACCGCGTCAAGGACAAGCGCGCGCAACTCAAGGCGCAGATGAAAGACCAGGTGCAGGTGGATGACGACCACTGCTTCGCGGGCTTCGACGGCTACAAGCACGTCATCGAAGCGTCCGACGTGGTCCTGATCGCCAACGCCGCCAAATTCCACCCCCTGCATTCCATGACCGCGCTTCAGGCGGGCAAGCACGTATTCGTCGAGAAACCGCACGGCATCGACCCCGCGGGCATCAAGCTCATGGAGCGCGCCGCCGAACTGGCGAAAGAGAAGGGGCTTTCCCTCGTGTCGGGCCTGCACAGCCGCTATCACAAAGGCTACGCCGAGACCGTACAGCGCATCCACGACGGCGCCATCGGCGACGTCATCAGCATCGAGGAGAATTTCCTGCGCGCGCCCTACGTCATCATCGACCGCGCGCCCGGCCTCTCCGAAGTCGAGTGGCAGTGCAGCACGCAATACCATTTCCGCTGGCTTTCCGGCGACGACGTGCCGCAATCCCTGGTGCACAACCTCGACCGCGCCAGCTGGGTGCTGCACAACGCCGTGCCGAGCAAGTGCCACGGCATGGGCGGCCGCTCCTCCATGACCGCGCCCATCTACGGTGACGTGTTCGACCACCATTCCGTGGTCTACGAATTCGAAAACGGCGTGCGCGTATACGCCTTCTGCCGCACCACCGAAGGATGCTACAACGACGCCTCCAGCATCGTGCTCGGCAGCAAAGGCCAGGCATCCATCCTGCACACGCGCATCTGGGGCGAGAACGAATGGCAATGGAAGGGCGGGTGCAACCCCTACCAAGTCGAGCACGACGTGCTGTTCAAGGCGATTCGCGCCGGCGAGCCCGTCAACAACGGCGACTACATGGCGCGCAGCACCATGATCGGCGTCATGGGCCAGCTCTCCTGCTACACCGGCGAAGAGATGACCTGGGACCGGGTCAGCAAGTCCGACTTCAACTACGGGCCCAAACCCGAGGACTGCCATGACGGCATGGAACCCCCGGTCGTGCCCGGACCCGACGGCAGTTACCCCGTGCCCAGACCGGGCTTCACAAGGCTGCTCGAAGCCTGACCGCGCGGCGGCACGGCTTTCCACAACGGCCAGAACCCGTGCGCCCGGGCCGCACAACGCGCGGGTGTGCGCGGGAGGATAGCGTCATCATGATCTTCAAGGACGGAACTCTCGGGCGCAGGCGGTTCCTGGGCATTGCCGCGGGTGCGGCCGTGCTGAGCCGGCAGCCGCAAGCGCAAACGCCCAAAGCCGCCCCCGGGGAGGAAACGTTTTCTTTTGCTGTCATTGCCGACCCCCACTGCGCCGAAGGCCCGCGCCAGGGCATGGAACGATACGGAAACGGCGTCGAGAAGTTTTTGCGCTGTTTCGAAATGATGGATGCGCTGCCTCAAGAGGACCGGCCCGACTTCGCCCTTGTCGCGGGCGACATCCACCCCGAAGCCCTCGCGCCGCACCTCGGCAAGATTGGCTGCCCCCTGCATGTGGTCGCGGGCAATCACGAAGGAAGCGCCGAGACGCGCGGCCTGCTGCGCTCCCTGTTTCCCGGCGATTTCGGCACGGGGGACGGGCAACGGGACTACTACAGCTTCACGCACAGGGGCGCCCGTTTCATCGCCCTGTGCGATGCCGGCATGGGCGGCGACCACGTGGGCCAGTTCAGTTCCGAGCTAATCCGGCCCTTCGGCCAGTGCGACTGGTTCGAGCAGCAACTGGCCCGTGAAGAACCCCGCAAATTCGTGTTCGCCCACATTCCGCCCGCCCTTGACGGCCGCGACCGGAACATGTACATGGGCCGGAACGACTCGCGCTGGTTCCTCGAATGCGTCCGCCGCAATGCGCCCGACATGCTTTTCTTCGGGCACTTGCACCGCGAAACCGAAACCTGCACCATCGGCAACGCCCGGGCCGTCAACCTCCGCTCCTGCTGTTGGAACTTTCAGAACGCCCCCATCGGCTTCATGCTCGTTCGCGTCACCCCCGGCGGCCTCGAAACCAGGGAGGTGCTCACTGGAGACCGGGGAGAAACGGGCGCCTGAATGTGCCTGGCCGCCTGTACCGCCTCGAAGAGGCTGAGGCCGCTATCGGGAACATGAAGGCCGCTGCCCGCACTGGTGCGGCGACGCCCACCTCACAACCTGCGCCGCATCCACAAAGCAACTGCGGACATGGTATGGTAGCCGCCAGGAGGAACACGCGACATGCGACTTGCACACGCGATTATCACGACGCTCACCCTCGCGGCGGCGGCCGCGGCCGCCGCGACGGACCTCGAAGCCGGGTTCGCAGACCCCCCGCTGGAGGCGCGCACGCGCTGTTTCTGGTGGTGGCTCAACGGCAATGTGACCGCCGAGGCCATCACACGCGACCTGGAGGCCATGGCGGCCAGGGGCTTCGGCGGCGCGCTCATCTTCGACGCCAGCAGCTCGGCGCACCGTACCGTCGAGCGCGTGCCCGCCGGGCCGATGTACGGCACACCGGAGTGGCGCCTGCTCTTCAAGCATGCCGTGGAGGAAGCGGACCGGCTTGGGCTCGTGCTCGGGCTGAATATCCAGAGCGGCTGGAACCTCGGCGGCCCCCTGGTCACGCACGAGGAGGCGGCGAAGCAGCTCACCTGGAGCGAAACCTCGGTCGATGGGCCGGTCTCCGGCGGGCTCCCGCTCCCGGCGCCGCCCGCGCGCGACGGGTTCTACCGCGACATCGCCGTGCTGGCCTACCGCAAGACACCGCAACCGCGCGATGCGCGGGCGCCCGCGCTCTCGGCGAGTTCCGCCCAGTCCGAGAACCCCGCTGTGCGCGCGGTCGATGCCGACCCCGGCACGTACTGGGTGTCGGACGGTATTGAACCGGGCGGCGGCCCCTCGCGTGACGACCCGGAATGGCTCGAACTGGAGTTCGCCGCGCCGGTGAGTGTGGCCGGAGCCGAGGTGCTCGGGCGCGACGGTTACGGTCCGCGTATGTGCGAACTCGAAGCGGACGGCGAACGCATTGCGCGCTTTGACGTGAAGGACGGCGAAACCGCCGCGCAACGCTTCGACCCGGTGACCGCGAGTACCTTCCGGCTGCGCATGACCGGCGCCTACGACCCGCGCTTGCCGGACGCCCCGCGCAATGTGCAGGTGGCGGAGTGGGTGCTCCTCGATGCCAACGGCGAAGCGGTGCCGGGCATGCGCCGCGGCCGTCCAATCCGTGACCTGCGGCTCAAGGCGGCGTTCCGCGAACTGGGCGGCTCCGCGCCGGACTGCCGGCCCCTGCTCGAAGACCTGACCGGCGTCCCCGGAGAACAGAACGCCGCTTCCGCGGAGATTGTCGACCTGACGGACAAGCTCGGCGAGGAAGGCCGCCTCGACTGGGACGCGCCGGAAGGCAACTGGACCGTGCTGCGTTTCGGATACACCCTCACCGGCGCGAAGGTGTCGACGGCCAGCGGCGCGTGGCAGGGGCTGGTGCTCGATTACATGAGCACGCCGGTCTTCGAGGCCTACTGGGCGCGCAATGTGCAGCCGCTGCTCGAAGGCATCGGCCCGCTCGCGGGCAAATCGCTGCGCTTCCTGCACACCGACAGCTGGGAGTGCGGCGGCATGAACTGGACGCCCGGTTTCGCGGAGGAATTCCGCGCGCGCCGCGGCTACGACATCCTGCCGTATATGCCCGTGTTCGCGGGCAAAATCATCGAAAGCCGCGACGCCTCGAACCGGTTCCTCGCCGATTTCCGCAAGACCATCGCCGAATGCGTGGCGGACAACCACTATGCGCGCTTCGCGGAGATGGCGCACGAGCGCGGCCTGCTGGTGCACCCGGAATCGGGCGGCCCGCACGCCGGGCCTTTCGACGGCATCGAAAACCTCGGCCTCGCAGACATGCCCATGGGCGAGTTCTGGGTGCCCTCGCCCCACCGGCCCAACCCCGAAAACCGGTTCTTCGTGAAACAGGCGGCGAGCGTCGCGCACATCTACGGCAAACAACGCGTGGCGGCGGAGGCCTTCACCTCCATCGGACCGCACTGGGAAGACACGCTGTGGAACTCGGTCAAGCCCAGCTTCGACCACGAGGCCTGCGCCGGCCTGAATCTGTCGTTCATCCACACCTTCACCTGCTCGCCGAAGGAAATGGGTATCCCCGGCCAGGAGTATTTCGCGGGAACGCATTTCAACCCGCAGGTCACCTGGTGGGACATGGCAGCGGGCGAGGTCGTCCGCTACATGAACCGCTGCCAGTTCCTGCTGCAACAGGGCCGGTTTGTCGCGGATGTCGCCTACTACTACGGCGACCATGTGCCGAACATCGCGCAGCGCAAGGAGGCCGATCCCGCGGGCGCGCTGCCCGGATACGACTACGACGTGCTCAGCGAGGAGATTCTCGTCGAGCGCCTGCAGTGGGACGGCGGCCGCCTCACGCTCCCGGGCGGCATGCGCTACCGCGTGCTCGCGCTGCCGGACCACCGCATCCTGTCCCTGCCCGCGCTCGAAGCGCTGCACCGGCTCGTCCACGCCGGGGCGACCGTCATCGGCCCGAAACCGAGACGCAGCGCCAGCCTCACCGGCGGCGAGGAGGCCCGGCTCTATTTCAACGAACTGGCCGAGGCGCTGTGGGGCGCGGGGGAAAGCGCCGGGGGGCAGCGCAAGACCGGCCGGGGCCGCGTCGTCTGGGGCATGAACGCGCGCGAGCTGCTGCAGCGCGACGGCATCCCGCACGACTGCGCGTGGACCGGGGGTGACGAGGCCTTCGGTTACATCCACCGGCGCACGGACACGGCCGACATCTATTTCGTGTCGAACCGCGGGGAGCATCCGGCCTCCGGCGCCTTCACCTTCCGCGTGGCGGGCAAGGCGCCGGAACTGTGGAACCCGCTCACCGGCGAAATCGCCAACGCGCCGGCATATTCCGGGGAGGGCGACGTCACGGCGGTCCCACTCGAGTTCCCCCCCAATGGCGCCTGGTTCGTCGTGTTCCGCACGCCCGAAGGCGCCGGTCACTACACCACCTTCCCGGACTACGAGCCGGCTTTCGAGGTGGAAGGCCCGTGGAACGTCGCCTTCGACCCGGAATGGGGCGGACCCACTTCCGCGGAATTCCCCGAACTCATCTCCTGGACCGAACATTCCGAGGACAGCATCCGGCATTACTCCGGCACGGCCACCTACCGCGCCTCTTTCGACATGCCACAGGCCGAATTGGCGCCCGGCGGCGAATGGGCCGTCGACCTCGGCGCGTTGCACCACGTCGCGGCCATACGCCTGAACGGGAAGGACTTGGGCGTGACGTGGACGCCGCCCTACCGCGCGGACGCCACGCGGGCGCTCGTCGCGGGTGAAAACCGGCTCGAAGTCGAGGTGGTCAACAACTGGGAGAACCGGCTCATTGGTGACGCCGGTCTCCCGGAAGAGGAGCGGTACACGCGCACCAACGTGACCAAGTTCACGCCGGACATGACTTTGACGCCGTCGGGCCTCTTCGGGCCGGTGCGTGTGCTGCGCCGGGAATAGGTGCGGAACCTTTTCGGCGCGCCGGGGTTTGACCACATACCGCGCCCGGGGCCGGGCGCGCCCGTATGCGTATCAATACGTGAGAAGGTTAGCGCATGGGCAGTAACTGCACCTCCGGCACGAAAGCGGGAACGACAAAGCGTCGCGCTGTGGAGTTATCCCAAACGGTTGACGCGAAAGGGTTTCCCCTTGAAGATGGGACCGTGGCGGAAAGGACAGCACCTCGAAGGACCGTATTCCCCTTTCCCACGCGTCGTGTAAGAATGCAGACAAAGGCCCTCTTCGGAAGGCGGAAAGGACAGAAGTCTGGGAGAGTTTCCCCCTTCCCACGCGAACACCGGAAAGGCCCCCCTTCGAAGACGGAAAGAACAGAAGTCTTAAGGAGCGCTTTTCTTCCCAGGCGAACACCGAAAAGGTCTCCCTTCGAAGGGGGTGGCCGCTGGCGGCGCATTTGCGCCGCTCCGGAGCGGCCTTTGGCCGCGCAGGCGGCCGGGGGATGTGCACGCGATTACTACGACGGCTTCCCCAGAAGGTCCTCCAGAGTCCTTACCGTTATTCTCACGGCCCTTCTGATAGCGCTTCCGCTCTTCGCGGCCGCCGCCCGCGAACCGGCGCGCCCCTTTGAAATGCCCGCGAGCGACACACCGCCCAGCCGCATCGACGAAATCGTGGGCGCCGCACTCGAAGCCCGCGGCCTGGAACCCGGCTATCCCGCCTCCGACGAGGTATTCGTCCGCCGCGCCTTCCTCGACGTCATCGGCACCCTGCCGGAGTGGCGCGAGGTGGTGCGCTTCGTTGATTCGCCCGACCCCGGCAAACGCGCGCAGCTCGTCGACATGCTCCTGGAACGGGACGAATTCGCCGACTACTGGGCGCTGAAGTGGGGCGACCTGCTGCGCATCAAAGCGGAATTCCCCATCAATCTCTGGCCCAACGCGGTGCAGGCCTATCACCGCTGGGTGCGCACCGCCATGCGCGAGAACATGCCCTGCGACCAGTTCGCCCGCACCCTGCTGACCTCCAGCGGCAGCAATTTCCGCGTGCCGCCGGTCAACTTCTACCGCGCGGTGCAGGAGCGCACGCCGGAGGGCATCGCGGCGGCGGTGGCGCTGACGCTCATGGGCGCGCGCTTCGAAGCGTGGCCGGAGCCGCGCCGGGTCGAAATGGCGAAGTTCTTCTCCCGCGTGGCCTACAAGAAGACGGCCGAGTGGAAGGAGGAGATTGTCTATCTCGACCCGGCCCCCGCCGAGACGTTCCGCGCGGAATTCCCCGATGGAACCGCCGTGACGGTTTCCCCGCGGAAGGACCCGCGCCACGTCTTCGCCGACTGGCTGGTGGCGCCGGAGAACCCCTGGTTCGCGCGCAGCATCGCGAACCGCGCCTGGGCCTGGTTCTTCGGGCGCGGCATCGTCCATGAGCCCGACGACCTGCGCCCGGACAATCCCCCGGTGCTGCCCGAACTGCTGGACTACCTGGAAGCGGAATTCATCCGCTCGGGCTTCGACCTGCGCCACCTCTACCGGCTGATCCTCAACTCACGCACCTACCAGCAGTCATCCATCCCGATGACGGAGCAGCCCGGGGCGGAGCAGCTTTTTGCCTGCTATCCCGTGCGCCGGCTCGAGGCCGAGGTGCTCATCGACGCGCTGTGCACCGTGTTCGGCTCGGAAGAAGGCTATTCGAGCCAGATTCCCGAGCCCTTCACCTATGTGCCCGAACATCACCCCACCATCACGCTCTCGGACGGCAGCATCACCAGTTCTTTCCTCGAGATGTTCGGCCGTCCCGCGCGCGACACGGGACTCGAGTCCGAAAGGAACAACGAGTTCACCGAGGCGCAGCGGTTGCATCTCATCAATTCAACCCACGTCCGGAAAAAGATTCAGGCGAGCTGGCGCATGAACCTGATGATGAAACGCGGCCGCAGGGAGCCCCGCGGCACCATCGACGAATTCTATCTCGCCATTCTGTGCAGGCGCGCGACCGAAGCCGAGGCCCGGGCCGTGCTTGCCCATGCGGAATCCGAAGGCCTGTCCTTCGAGCAAGCGGGCGAAGACCTCGCCTGGGCGCTGATAAACAGTAAAGAGTTTCTCTACCGGCACTGAGAGGCATACAGGCATGAGTGCGGAACGACAAGACGGTATGACACGGCGTGACGCGTTGCGCCTGGGGCTGGCGGGCGCCGCGGGCCTGGCGCTGGGCGGGTGCGCCCCCGCGCTGGCGAAGGCGGCGCAGCCGGAAGCCCGCGCGAAATCGGTCATCCAGATTTGGATGTGGGGCGGCCCCGCGCACCTCGACACCTTCGACCCGAAACCGGACGCCGGCTACGATTACTGCGGCCCCCTCGACCAGGCCGTCGCCACCAACGTGGACGGCATCCAGGTCAACGCGGCGTTGCCCCTGCTCGCCAGACAGGCCGACAAATACGCCATCATCCGCAGCATGACGCACGGCGTCAACGCCCACGAAACCGCCTCCTACCGCGTGCAGACCGGGCGCATGCCCGACCGCCTCGTGTACCCGAGCGTCGGCGCGGTGGTCGCACGGTTCAAAGGCCAGGGCGCGGGCTACGAGGGCATTGTGCCGCCCTACATCGTGCTCACCGAACCCCAGGGCCGCTTCTCGGAGGCGGGCTTCCTCGGCCAGGCCTGCAAGCCCTTCGCCACCGGCGGAGACCCTGCGCGGACTCCCTTCGTGGTCGAGGGCATTGTCGCCGAGGGCATCAGCGACGAACGCCAGCGCGCGCGCCGCCAGTTGCTCCACGAACTCGACACGCTGGGCCGGGCCATGCCCCCCAACGCGCTTTTCGCACGGGCCGATGCCTGCGAGGAGGCGGCCTACGGCATGATGTTCGGCGAAGCGCGCGCGCTCTTCGACCTCGCCAGCGAAACCGGTAAAATGCGCGAGCGATACGGCCGCAACACCTTCGGCCAGTCGTGCCTGATGGCGCGGCGGTTGGTCGAGCACGGCGTGCCCTACATCACCATCAACTACCGCGGCTGGGACACGCACAAAAGGCATTTCGAATCCATGCGCCGCATGCTGCCCGAAATGGACCAGGGCATGGCCGCGCTGCTCGAAGACCTCGCCGAACACGGCCTGCTGGACAGCACCATTGTCTGGTGGACCGGCGAGTTCGGGCGGACGCCGCGCGTGCAGTGGGAACCGCCGTGGAACGGCGGGCGCTCGCATTTCGGCGACTGCTTCTCGGCCGTGCTCGCGGGTGGCGGCTTCAAAGGCGGGCGCGTGGTGGGCGCTTCGGACGACAAGGGCGCCACCGTGGCCGAGCGGCCGGTCGACCCCGCCGAGGTCATCCGCAGCATTTACACGCAGCTCGGCATCGACCCGAACGCCCAGTTCCCCGACCCGCGCGGCATTGAGGCGAAGGTTCTGCCGGCGCCCGGCGATGCCGGCGGCCTGCTGACGGAAATCATGTGATGTGGAGAATCCGCTTATGAGCCTCTTCAAGCGATGCCTGCTCGCGGCCGTGTGCTGCTGCGTTTCCGCCGGCGCCCAGGTCGCGGAGCGCGTGCCGCACATCGGCTACGTCTACCCTGCGGGCGGCCAGGCCGGCGCCACGTTTGAAGTGCTGGTGGGCGGCCAGTTCGTGCGCAATGTGCGCGGCGCGCACGTCACGGGAGACGGCGTGGAAGCGTCGGTGGTGAAGGCCTACCCCCCGCTGCGCAATCTCGACGGCGACCAGCGGCGTGAACTGGCGCGGCGGCTGCGCACTCTGTGGCGCGCGCGCTGGGCCGAGATGGAACAGGAACCCCCGGCCCCGCCCAAGGGTCTGGGCGGGCTTGGACCCAACCAGAGGGCCGACACGGACTCGGAAGTCGAATTGCCGCCGCATCCGCTCCTCGACCGCCTCGAGGAAATGAATGTGCGCGAGCTGCAGCATGTGCTCGACACCATCGCGGAATTCCGCAAGCGCCAGCAAAATGCGCAGATTGCCGAGATGGTGAAGTTGACAGTGACGATTGACGCCGATGCCGAACCTGGCGACCGCGAATTGCGCCTTGTCACCGCCCAGGGCCTGACGAATCCGCTCTGCTTCCAGGTGGGCACGCTGCCGGAGGCCTGCGAAGAAGAGCCCAACGGCCAGAAACCCCCGCACTATCTGCCCGAAGGCCCCGTCTACGAGGCGCCGGTTCTGTTGAACGGCCAGATTATGCCGGGCGACATCGACCGCTTCCAGCTTCGGCTGCAACAGGGGCAGCGGCTGGTCATTGACNNTGACGCGAGCGCGCGCCAACTCGTGCCTTATCTGGCGGATGCCGTGCCCGGCTGGTTCCAGGCCACGCTCGCGCTCTACGACGCGCACGGTGAACTGGCCTATGCCGACGATTACACCTTCCATCCCGACCCCGTCCTGTTCTTCGAAGTGCCCGAAGATGGAACCTACACGCTCCAGATTTGTGACGCCATCTACCGTGGCCGCGAAGACTTCGTGTACCGCGTCGCCGTGAGCGAACAGCCGTTCATCACGCAGATGTTCCCGCTGGGCGGCCAGGCCGGCGTGAAGGCGGTCGCCGCCGTCGACGGGTGGAACCTGCCGAAGAAGAAGTTGCGTCTCGACACGCGGCCCGGGGGGGAGCAACTCCGGTTCGCCGCTCTGGAAACTGGCCGTGCGAAATCGAACCAGGTGGCCTATGCCGTGGACGCCCTGCCCGACCGCGGTGAAGTGGAGCCAAACAATCTCCTCGAATCGGGCCAGCGCATTGAACCCGGCTGCGTCGTCAATGGCCGTGTCGAAGCGCCGGGCGACGCCGACATCTATGTGTTCGACGGCCGGGCCGGGGAGACGTTCGTGGCCGAGGTGATGGCGCGTCGGCTGGGTTCGCCGCTCGATGCGCTGCTCGAAGTGCTTGGGCCGGACGGCGAACGGGTGGCGCTCAACGACGACCACATGGAGAAGGACGGGCACCTGCACACCGGCATGGGCATGCTGACCCACCACGCCGACCCCTACGTGGCCGTGACACTGCCCGCGGACGGAACCTATGCCGTGCGGTTGGTTGACGCTGCGGCGCAAGGCGGCTCGGCCTATGCCTACCGGTTGCGCGTGTCTCCGCCGCAGCCCGATTTCACGCTGCGCGTCACACCCGCAAGCGTGTCGGTGCCGCCGGGCCGGTCTGAGGCCGTCGAAATCCATGTGATGCGGCGCGACGGGTTCAATGGCCCAATCGACATCAGCGTCGACGACGGACCGCAGGGGTTCGCCATGGATGGCGGGCGGGTCCCCGCCGGCTGCGACCGCATGCGCATGACCATCAGCGCGGGGCGCATGCCGCTGGACGCGCCCGCGCCCATTCAACTGTTGGGCCGCGCGGAAATCGGCGGAATGACGGTCGTGCGACCGGTGGAACCGGCCGAGGACATGATGCAAGCCTTTCTGTGGCGGCACCTCGCCCCCGCAAAGGAACTCATGCTCGCCAGTGTGCGCGCGGGACGGGGGCCGGCCGTGCGCCTGGTCTCAGACCTGCCGCTCCGGCTTTCCCAGGGAAGCGCGGCCGAAGTGCAGGTCCGTCTGCCGGTGCCGCCGAAAAGGCTGACAGAACTCAGGCTGGCGCTCGATGGGGCGCCCGAGGGATTCGCGATTGAGCAGGCGGAACCCGCCCCACAGGGCTTCGCTTTTCATCTGCTGGCGGAAACCGGCGCGCCGGAACCCGGGTGGGCAGGAAACCTCATCGTTGAAGCGTTTGCGGAACGCGCCCGTGAAACCAAGAGCGGGGCAAAGCAGGTCCAAAGGGTTTCACTCGGGGTCTTGCCTGCAATCCCCGTAGAGATTGTGCAATAATGAAACAGGCTTTTCCGGCAGCAGTAAGGACCTCACCCATGCAGTACCACCGCTTCGATTGCGCCCCCCTGCCAGCCATGGCCCACGTGGCGCAATTCGACGGCAGCCAGGGTTCAGCCGAATTCGATGTCGTCGTGAATGTCACCCGATATGCTTCGGCGGAACAACAGCTTGCGTGGCTGGCGGAAGCGTATCGACAGGCCCTTGATGCCGTCGGCCTCGAACCCGGCACCGTGGTGCTGCGGCGCTTCTACTGCAGTGACCTGCACAATCAGGCGGGCGCATTGCACATGCATCCGCTGTCGAATCCCGAACTCGGGGAATCGGACTTCTCGGCCTCGTATGTCTGCCAGCCGCCCTCCCCGCCGGCCAGGCTGGTTTTGTGGGCCTACCACATGCGCCCGGCCGAAGGCGGCCTGAGCAAGACGCGCCAGGGCGCCACGGTTTCTGTGCGAAGCACGGAACAGGACCACCACTGGACCGCCGGCGTGGTCCACCCGGGCGTGAACACGTCGTACGGGCAGACCCGCGGCATCTTCGACGAGTACATCGGGTTTCTCCGCGCAAACGGCATGACGCTCGCCGGGAACGTGGTGCGCACCTGGATTCACGTGCGCAATGTGGACGCCAACTACCAGGGCATGGTGGCGGCGCGCAGGGAAATTTTCGCCGACCACAATCTCACGCCCGACACCCACTACATCGCGAGCACCGGCATTGAAGGCGGCGCCGTCGCCATCGGCGCCCACGTCGCCATGGACGCCTACGCGGTCGGCGGCCTGCGTTCCGGCCAGGTCGAGTACCTGGCCGCGCTGGACCACCTCGGCCCAACGCATGTCTACGGCGTCACCTTCGAGCGCGCCACCGCGGTCGACTATTGCGACCGCCGCCATATCTTCGTGTCGGGCACCGCCAGTATCGACCCCGAAGGCCGGATTCTGCATCCAGGCGATGTGGCGCGCCAACTCGACCGGGCCGTGGAGAACACCAGCGCCCTGCTTGCCGCGGGCGGCGCCGGGCTCGCGGACTTCGGCACCGTCATCGCCTATGTGCGCGACCCCGCCGACCAGGCGCTCATCGAAGCGCGCATGCGCGAACATTTCCCGCAGGCACCCGTGGCGGTGCTCGTCGCGCCTGTTTGCCGACCCGGCTGGCTGGTCGAAATCGAAGGGCGCGCTATACTTACAGCATCCCACCCCACGCTCCCGGCGTACTGAACCCACACACGTTTCCGGGAATAAGACTGGACTTGGGACGCGTCTGTATGGTAAAAACACAGTAACCGTGGAAATCTGCGCAAATGCCGTGCTGGAGCTTGGGGGCGGGCATGCTTTCTCGCAGGGATACGCTCTTCTGGCAGGAACCCGCACCGGTTTTCGACGCCCGCCTCGGGCAAGGATGGAGATGGGGCGAAGCGCGCCGGCATGAGCGCTGATGGCAAGTCTGTAGAGTTTCTGTGGTCAAAAGGGGGCGACATGTCCGAAGGCAGGGAAAGCGCGCAGAAAGGCAAGCTGCAGCAGGACCTGGAAATCCTGCAGGCGATACAGAACGCAACCGTTGACGCAGTAGAAGTGATTGACCCTTGCGGAACCCTGTTGTGGCAGAATGGTGTGGCCCGGCGTGTCTTCGGCCGCGTGACGGGACGGTCCTACTACGGGCCGGAGGGTACGGCGGATTCCGCCGTGAGACCGATACACGCCAAGGTGCTCGTCGACGGCATGCCCCGCGAGTACGAGTGCGCCGCGCTCAGTGAAACCGGTGAACGCAAGCTGTGGGTGCGCACAAGCCCGATTCATGACGGCCAGGGACGCATTGCCGCCCTGCTCAATGTCAGCCGCGATGTGACCGAACGGGTCCAGTTGTCCAAACGCGCCCACTACGCGCACAAGCTCGAGAGCCTCAGCACCATGGCTGGCGGCATCGCGCACGACTTCAACAACCTGCTCATGGGTATTCTCGGCAACGCCGACCTGCTGCTTGGCGAGGTGGGCGACATGCCCCGCGCACGGCACCGGCTGGAGGAAATCGGGCGGGCCGCAAGACGCGCGGCCGATCTCACCGCCCAGATGCTTGCCTTTTCCGGGCACGGCCGCTTCATTCACGAAGCCGTCAATCTCTCCGCGCTCCTGCGCGAAATGGCCCAGTTGCTGGCCATCACGCTGCCTGCCGCGGTGGATGTGCACTGTGAACTGGCCGATGACCTGCCCGAGGTCGTCGGCGACCCCGCGCAATTGCATCAGGCCTTCATGAACCTCTTCGTCAACGCCGCCGAAGCGCTGCAGGACAATCGCGGCGCCATCACCGTGCAGACGGGCGCCATGCACGCCACACGCTGGGACCTCGCGCAGAGCTTCGTCAATGACCACCTGCCCGCCGGCGAGTATGTGTTCTTCGAGGTCTCCGACACGGGATGCGGCATGGACGCGGACATGCTCACGCGCATC
>NPIG01000473.1_pt2 | contig 31570 bp, 24 predicted proteins | sample 8637441 | NCBI WGS metagenome assembly NPIG01 (sample SAMN07420675, study PRJNA396082) | bioreactor metagenome | isolation source: sample BR6 brine-fed electro-methanogenic bioreactor BR | place: Japan: Kochi | collected 2016-06-14
CCGCCACCGGCTGCGGAGAATCCCCATGCCCGCCGCACCGAAAAAACGAAGCCGTTTTACGCAACGCCAATTTCCCAACGGGCGCCCGCGCCAACGCGGTTTTCGCCTTAACGCGCGCGCAAGAAAAATGAAAAAACGAAGCCATTTTGAAGTGTATACGCAATTACCCAACCAGCCCAGCCGCGCCAGACCCATCCCGGAAGTCCCGTCGAATAAGCGCCCTCAACCGTCCCCGCCAACCCGGCAAACCGACGCCCCGATCCCCCACGCCCACTCAGCACGGCTGGGCCGCGCCGGGTCAACTCGGCCGGATGGCCCGAACGCTTCCGTATTGGCCCACAAGTCCAGACCCCCGGCACTGCGCCCGCCGGCAGCACAGAAAACCTGTGATATCCCCCCGCAGAGCGTCGCTGCCAACCGCGTTTCGGCCGGTGCCCTCATGCCCGCGGGCCTGTCGCCGCGCGCCGCCCAGTCCTCAAAACCCGCGATCCCGGCACTGAAAACGCCGATCGACGCCGGCGACTCGGCCCGGCTCGCGTTGACACCCCGCCGGACCCTCCCTATCATCTCGCCTCACATGCTGCCGCGAGAGGAAACTGGACAAGCACCATTCTTTCACACAAGGGAACTTCGATGAGCGCCGCCTTCGAACACGTCACCGTCCCGGCCGACGGGAAGCCGATCCAGATGACCGCCCAGGGGCTCCAGGTCCCCGACAACCCCATTCTGCCCTTCATCGAGGGGGACGGCACCGGCCCGGACATCTGGCGGGCGAGTGTCCGCGTGTTCGACGCCGCCGTCGCCAAGGCCTACGGCGGCAAGCGCAAGGTGGCCTGGATGGAGGTCCTCGCCGGGCAAAAGTCCTACGACCAGCACAACACCTGGCTGCCCGAGGACACGCTCAAGGCGTTCCGCGAGTTTCTCGTGGGCATCAAGGGGCCGTTGACCACGCCGGTGGGCGGCGGCATCCGCTCGCTCAACGTGGCCTTGCGCCAGCAGCTCGACCTCTACACCTGCTTGCGCCCGGTGCGCTACTTCAAGGGCGTGCCCTCCCCGGTGAAAAAGCCCGAGCAGACCAACATGGTCATCTTCCGGGAAAACTCCGAGGACATCTACGCCGGGATCGAGTTCGAACACGGCACGGACGATTGCGAAAAGTTTAAGAAGCTCTTCGCCGAGTCCTTTCCCGACAAGTTCAAGAAGATTCGCTTCCCCGAGACGTCCGGCATCGGCATCAAGCCGGTCAGCCGGCAGGGTACCGAGCGGATCGTCAAGGCCGCCATCCAGTACGCCATCGACAACGACCAGCCCAACGTCACCCTGGTGCACAAGGGCAACATCATGAAGTTCACCGAGGGCGGCTTCCGCGACTGGGGCTACGAGGTGGCGGCACAGCAGTTCGGCGCCGCCGAACTGGACGGCGGCCCCTGGCAGACCTTGAAAAACCCCAAGACGGGCAACACCATCACCATCAAGGACGTCATCGCCGACGCCTTCCTCCAGCAGATCCTCACCCGCCCGGCCGAGTACACCGTCATCGCCACCATGAACCTCAACGGCGACTACATCTCCGACGCCCTCGCCGCCTGCGTCGGCGGCATCGGCATCGCCCCCGGCGGCAACATCAACTACGACACCGGCCACGCCATCTTCGAGGCCACCCACGGCACCGCCCCCAAGTACGCCGACCAGGACAAGGTCAACCCCGGCAGCGTGATCCTCTCCGGAGAAATGATGTTCCGCCACCTGGGCTGGGCCGAGGCCGCCGACCTCATCCTCCACGGCGTCGACGGCGCCATCGGGGCCAGGACGGTGACCTACGACTTCGAGCGCCTGATGGAAGGCGCCAAACTGCTCAAGTGCAGCGAATTCGGAGATGCCATTATTCAGCACATGGGGTAGGAAGCTTTTAGCTTTTAGCTGTTAGCTGTTAGCTGTTAGCTGTTAGCTGTTAGCTGTTAGCTGTTAGCCGATAGCTGATAGCTGATAGCTGATAGCTGAGAGCTGGTAGCCCCCTCAGAGCGGATAGCCCGGCGGGGCCATGCGGTCCACGAAGGCGTAAAGCTCGTAGAGGTGGTTCCAGCGCAGGGCGACGAAGACCAGGGCGACGAATACGCCCAGCGCCAGCCACTCGGTCAGCGCCAGGCTGCGGTGCAAGAACATCACGCTGGAAGCGCAGGCCACGATGCCCAGCTTGAACGCCAGCAGCGCGCCGTCGCCATGCTGCAAAACCCACAGGGCCAGCGGGTTGCACTCATCCGCCAGGCCGGCCTGGACGGCCAGCACGGTGTGCAGGTAATCAAAACCACTGATCACCCAGATCGCCGCCAGCAGCGTCACGACCCGCACGCCGCGCCCCAGCGCCACCGAAACCCTGCGCTCCGGCGCTGCCGTCGATACGGTGTGGCCCGGCCCGGCGCCCGGAACGCTCCACCCCGGCGTCCAAGGCCCGAACGGTTTCTGCATGCCGGCCAAACCGGGCCGCCGCTCGGCAATCCATCCGTCTGCGCCCTTTCCCCAGTGCGGATGAGATGGCACAACGGACATGATCGGCTCCTCGACGGGTACGATCGACCACTGAAACAATGGACGACTGGCACGATGGAGGGCGGGCACGATCGAAGATTGGCACAATGGACCTGCGCCCTCCGGCACGGTGCAACAACGCCAACTGATTTCATCGACACATTGCCGCCCGCAGTTGAATGCCGGCCGCAGTTGAATGCCGACGCTAGACCGGCGCAGTCTTTCGGCGGTCGCCGCGGAGCCGCGCTCCCGACTCCGGCACGATTTCCCGTCCGCTGCGCCGGGCCCACACCTGGGTCAACTCCGCTCCGTAAAGGACAATGGCCCAACTGTAGTAGACCCACAGCAGCAGGGCGACGAGGGTCCCGGCCGCACCGTAGGCGGTGCCGGCGCCGCGATGACCGAGGTAATAGCCGATGGCGTACTTGCCAATCACGAAGAAGACGGCCGTCATCAGCGCCCCGCCCCACACCACCGCGGTCTCCACCTCGACGTCGGGGAGAAATTTGAACACCGCCGCGAACAACACCACCATCACCGCCAGAAACACCACCAGGTCCGCCGCCTGCCAGAGATAATGCAGCCCGTCGACGTTCGTGCCCGGCAAGGCCGACAGGATCCACGTCAGCACGACGGCCGCCACAAATACCGCCCCCAACACCAGCAGCATCAGCAGCCCCAGCACCCGCTTGAAGAAGAAGCCGCGAATGCCCGCCCGGGTAGCGGCCTCCACGCCCCACACCTGGTTCATGGACGCCTGCAACTGGGCGAATACGGTGGTAGCCGAAAACAGCACCACGCCAACGCTCACCAGCCCCGCCAACCGACCTACCGAAGGCCGACTGGTTGCGTTCTCGATGACCATCTTGGCCATGTCCGCCGCCTGGCTGCCGGCAAGCGCGTCCACCTGCTCGATCAGGCGTTGCTGGCCGTCGCCGCCCAGCATGCTGGTGACCCAGATGAAGAGCATGAGGACCGGGGCAAACGAGAGGGCGCTGTAGAACGCCAGTGCGGCCGCGTGCTGCAAGCCATGGTCTTCGCCGAACTGCTGACCGGCGGTCATCCAGGCCATTTTGCGGCTGTTTCCCGAACGCTGTTCCATCGGTCCTCATTCAACAGGAGGTCACGCCGATCGGGTGCATCGACTTCGGACCGGCGTATTATGGCCCGTCTCTTCCACGATCGTTCCGAGGTCTGCTGACAGAAAGATGACAGCCGGTTGAAAACCATGACACTGCGCCGCCGCGACGGGTTTTCGTCCATCGGGCCAATACGGCGCCTGACGCCGAATTCACGAGACTGTCAGAAAGGCGTCAACTGTGCGGGCGATGGTTCTCATTGCCTTCGACAGCGTGACCAAGACCTTCATGAGCCAGAACGCCCGACACCCCACGAACACGTCCACCGGCTCGTCGCCGGAAGACGCCTCCGGCGCGCCCCGCACGGACGGCGTTTTCGTCCGCCGCGTGCTCATCAGCGTCGGGATCGGCGCCGCCGCCGTGATCGTCGCGCTCGCCGTCGCCTATGCCATCAACATCTTTCTGCTGCTTTTTGCCGGCCTGCTTTTCGCCACTTTTCTGTCCGGACTCAGCCACACCCTGGCCGGCCGTACGCGGCTTTCGTATCGCGCTGCCCTGCCCATCGTGACGGTGGCGCTACTGCTGCTGATCGGCGGGACGGCCGCGTATCTGGCGCCGCAGTTTGTCACCCAGGTCAGCGAACTGGCCGACGAACTGGCTGGCGCATCGGAGTATCTCTACGAACAGATTCGTCAAAGCCCGCTGGCCAGCGCCCTTCCGGATCGGATGCACGAACCCAGCGCATGGCTGCCGTCCAACGAGGAGGCCATGGCCACCATAGGCGGCATTTTCTCCACGACGGCCGGTGCGTTCACCAGCGTGGCGGTCATCTTGTTCGTGGGGCTCTACGGGGCCGCCGATCCGACGCTCTACCAGCGCGGCCTGATCGCCCTGGTTCCGCCATCGCGGCGTGAGCGCGCCCGCGAGGTGCTCGCGGAGACGGCCGACACCCTCTGGTGGTGGATCATGGGCCGGCTGTCCTCGATGGCGATCATCGGATTGCTGGTTACCATCGGGCTGTGGGTGATGGGCATTCCCGTTCCGGTGGCGTTGGGGGTGCTGGCCGCCCTGCTCTGCTTTATCCCCAACATCGGGCCGCTGGTTGCGCTGATTCCGCCCACCCTGCTGGCGTTGCAGCAGGGGCCCTGGCTGGCGCTGGCGGTGGCAATCTTCTACGTCGTGGTGCAGTTGATCGAAAGCTACGTGATCACGCCGCTGATCCAGCAGCGCAGCGTGTCTCTGCCTCCGGCGGTGACGCTGGGCAGCCAGATGCTGCTGGGCGTATTCACCGGTATTCTCGGGGTGGCGTTGGCGACGCCGCTCGCGGCCGTCGCCCTGCTGCTGGCCCGCGAACTGTACGTGCACGATGTGCTGGAGCGCGAGGGTGCGGAGGAATAGGCAGTCCTGCCAAGGAAGATGACAGCATGGCGGCGCTCGACTCCGTCGAGCTAGGCCATGCCACTCCATTGCAGCCGTCCCATTGCACTGTGTTCGACCGATGGTTGATCAGAACGGGCCGGGATCGACGACGAGCGGGTCGGTGGCCACGAACACGCCGACGCGGTTGATGCCGCCCGGCGTCAGACCAGCCTCAAAGCCGTCGAACGGCCGGGGGATGTTCACCAGGTCCGGGGCGGTGACGTCGAAGGTCGTCCGGGTGCCGGTGGCCAGGTCGTTCACGAAGAACTGCGTCATGGTGGGATTGGAAAATCCCAGCCGCCCGCCGGCTCCGAAGACCGGGTTGATCCCGGTGTCGAGCAGACCCACGTCGGTGACCACACCGGCTGTCTGCACCGTTGCGGTCCCGATGCGTCCTGACGGTGTTTCAAACGCCAAGCGGTTTCCCCGCGGGCTCAGCGCCGGGTTGAAAACCGGGGATCCGAACGCGGTGAGCGGCGTAACGGTGAAGGCGTTTACGACTTGGGCGGTCGGGGTCGCGGACCGTTCGAGCAGGTAGGATCGATCGCCGAAACCCACCACGGCGCGATCCAGGTCGTCCGACATGGAGACGGTCGTCGGCGTGGCCAGCGTTTCGCCCGCTTCGAAACCGAAGTTCTCCGCCGGGGTCGAGGCGACCAACTCGTGCTCGGTTTGGGTCTCGTCAGGCCCCGCAAGGTAAAAGGCGTACTCGAATTGCTGTTCGTCGGGCGTGACGTAGACGATTTCATCGCCCCCGCGGATGCGCGCGGCGGTCGCATCTTCCGGCAGGTCGAAAGCCTCCAGGGGCGGCACGTCGGCGCCGAGATCGACGCATCCGGTCAACCCGACGAGGCAGCCGGTCGCGCACCCCACCCAGGCGGCCAGTCGTCCGCGGGCAGGCCGCCGCGGCTTTCGCCCCACTGGTAATCCATCCAGCACCGTTGTCGTTCGCGCCGTTGTCGTTCGCGTCGTCGGTTGCATGTGATTGATCTCCTCACGGTCCAAGCGCGCTGCGCCACAACCCGTACGGCGCAGCGCCCCTGACACGTAATTTGCATTTCCTGGCGTTCTTCTGTCAGAGAAATGCTGACGCGCCGTTCTTAACCCGGCATGAAATGCGACTGACGAATGCGTCAACGCTCCGGCCCGGCGGCACGCAACGCCATAAGCCCCGCTGCATAATCCGGTTCTGGTGCTTCAGACTTGATCCGTGTCACTTTTCGCCCGAGATTTTCTTACCCAGCCACTCGGCGGCCTGGCCGACCGACTTCTTGTTCTCGTCGCGATCGACGAGCAGGTTGGCCTGGCGCATATGTTCGGCCGAGATGGCCTCGACCAGGGGCTCCACGGCGGAAACGAGGTTGTCATCCCGGGCGGCTTCGGCGGAGAGCAGCAGGACCGCGTCATAGGGTGGAATGGCGTTCTTTGGGTCTTCCAGCACGAGCAGATCGAATGCGACGATCCGCCCGTCGGTGGTGAACGCCGAGATCACGTCCACCGTTCCCTGATCCACCGCCTGGTACATGAAGGTCGAGTCGTAGCTGGTCTGCTCCAGAAAGTCGAGCCCGTATGCCTGCTTGATGGCGTCCCATTCGGGACGGCCGAAAAACTCGTAGTCGCCGCCGATCTGCAATTCGCCGGCGTGGGGTTGGAGATCGGCGATGGTCTCGATGCCGAGTTCTTTGGCGCGGGATCGCTTCATGGCCAGGCCATAGGCGTTCTCGAAGCCCAGCCCGCCGAGGCAGACGATGCCGTGCTTTTGATCGAGCCAGGCGGTGACTTCACGCATCACGGTCGCGCTGTCGGCTGTTGTGGTGCGGTTCATGTAGTTCGCCCAGATGGTGCCGGTGTAGTCCACGTAGCAGTCGATCTCGCCGGCGGAGAGGGCGTCGAACACCACCGTGCTGCCGAGGCTCTCCTTCTCCCGGACGCGGTAGCCGGAATCCTTGAGCACGTCGGCGATCAGGTCGGCCAGGATGAATTGCTCGGTGAACGTCTTCGAGCCGACCCAGACGAGCGGGCGGTCGCCGGCGCCCGAGCGTATGACGGCACGGACGATGCTGGGCGCCACCAGCCCGCCACCGAAGACGATGGCGAGGGCCAGGCCGCAGCTCCAGGTCATGCCGCGGCGGCGCTCCTTAACGCCGCGCTCGACGCCGCCGATCAGCAGGTCGAGGCTGATGGCAAGAACCGCGGCCGCCGCGCAGCCGAAGGTCACCATCGGCCAGTTCATGGTCTGGAGTCCGCGAAAGATGTAGTTGCCCAGGCAAGGCTGGCCCACGGGCGTGGCGAGGGTGGCGATGCCCACGACCCACACGGTGGCGGTGCGGATGCCGGCGATGATGACGGGCATGGCCAGGGGCAGCTCGACGCGCCAGAGGACCTGCCGCGGCGTCATGCCCACACCGCGCGCGGCCTCCACCAGGGGCGGATCAACGCCGAGGATGCCGGTCACGGTGTTGCGCGTGATCGGGAGCATGCTGTAGAGGGTGAGGGCGATGACGGTGGGCCAGAAGCCCAGGCGACCGAGCAAAGGAACCATCAACGCCAGCAGGGCGAGGCTGGGAATGGTCTGGACGACGCTGACGCCGGTGAGGACGGCGTAGCGCAGTCGCGGCCAATGGATGACGGCGATGGCCACGACGACGCTGATGACCAGCCCGGCGGCCAGCGGCGCCACCGTGATCATCAGGTGGTTGGAGAGGTTGGTTGGTAGGATGGCGAAGTTGTCGATCAACTGATCCATGGCGGCAAGCGCTTCGGAGAGGGGCAGTCGTTGTCGGGCCCGGGCGATACGGGAACAGCGGCGCGGCGGCGCGATGCAACATCGCGGCGCTGAGTATACTCGCTCAGCTCTCGATCGCACGTGTCGGCCAAAGGCCGGGGGTTCCAGTGTTTTCAAACCGTCTGGCAGGTGGCTGAAGCAAACCTTTACGGGCGACGATGTCGGCGGCGAGAGGGCGACGACGTCCCAACGAATTCAAGTACCTGCGATCGGCTGGGTGGATTGGCGGAGCTCAGCCAGGCTTGCAGCACAATATGCCTCTCGGGCAGAGCCGTGGGCAATCCTGCGGGGTTTATCTGCACATGGTGCATCCTGCCCTCCTCCAGGAAATACACCGTAGGCAGCCCTGGCTTGATAACCAGCGGAGAGTGATCGCGACGCCCGAAGCGCACGGTGGCCCTTTTACCCAAGAAGGGATAGCGCACTGTCAGAATGCCTCCGGGAACAAGCCAAACGCGTACGTTCTGGATAACAAGAAAGACGAAAATGAACAACCCGAATACCAAGCTCATTCCTACGAAACCCATGGACACCGTATAGGCTTCATCGCCGGTAGCCCAGTCGACGAGCTGGCGAAGCCACACGGCAAGTGGCAGTATTCCAAATGCACTGAATAGCCAAAGCGCGATGATAAGCAGACCCGATAGGATCAGACAGTTGGTCCAACGGCGCGCCTTCGATCCCCTCTCGGGCACAAGCGTGTCTTGGTCCGGGTTGCGGTGGCGTTCGTGCACTTCGCCGGATGCTGAGATCACGTACTGTCCCGGGTCACGGTCGAGGTCGAGCAGAATTCGGCGGTTCATTTCCTCGATCATCGGGCGATCGTTGGCGGCGAACGGCTCGAAGGGCTCCACCATACCCTTGGGAACGACCGCCTTGGCGATCCGCTCTCGATTGCGAACAACGATCACGATCTGTCCAGGTTCCATGCGCTGCATGACGGCCTGAAGCCACCGTTTCTGCCGTCTCTCCTCCCGCATCCGGCTCCATTCGAATGCGTGTCGCTTCGCGAGCGCACACTCCACACAGCGATGTGGCAGTCGACGTGGTGCGGCTGCACTCGCGTCGATTCGCTTAAGGCGGCTGAGCCGCTGGTGGTAGCGCAGGAGCTTGGCCCGGTTCGACGGTCCCTGGATGTGTAACCACCAGGCCATCGATCCCAGCGGTGCGAGGAGCAGCCCGAGTATCGCCACTGATCGAAAAATCTGTGCGGCTCGCTCACTGACTGCGGAAAGCACGACCAAGATCGCAGCTATTGCAAACGAGAGGGCAAGCAGTGAGTAGAGCAGTGCAACAACGAGCCCGATGAGCACGTCGCCTGGGCGCGACGGATCCGGCGGTGGGTCCTGCAATACCGCGAAGCGAACACGTGGACTTCTCAACCCTGTTGGTTTGATTGAATCTACCATTGCGTCGGCCGAGCTCTCAGGCGACTTTGGGTTGTGCAGACCCTCGCGTTGCTTCGCTCACTTCCCAATCCGCTATAGTGAAAGATACCGAGAGCCTGCCGCCAGGGCTGCCAGCTTGTGCAACTGGCGGTTGGCGGCGCATTCAATGCCTGGAAAGAGGCGTAGGATAATCGAGCGGCTTGCAAAGGCATCTCGGATGGTGACTTGACCCCCTGATGCAAGAGCCCATCGCCTAATCGCCCGGGTCGAGGACGGACATGAAGGCCTTCTGGGGGATGGCGACCATACCGACCTGCTTCATGCGCTTCTTGCCCTCTTTCTGCTTTTCCAGGAGCTTGCGCTTGCGGGTGATATCGCCGCCGTAGCACTTGGCGGTGACGTCCTTGCGGAACGCGGCGATGGTCTCGCGGGCGACGATCTTTCCGCCGATCGCGGCCTGAAGGGGGATCTCGAACTGGTGGCGGTCGATCTCCTTCTTGAGGCGCTGGATGAGGCGCCGGCCGCGGGTCTGTGCCTTGTCCTTATGGACGATCACGCTGAGCGCGTCGACCGGCACGCCGTTGACCAGGATGTCGAGCTTGCACAGGTTGTCAACGTGGTAGCCGGTGAGCTCGTAGTCGGCGGTGCCGTAGCCGCGGGTGACGCTCTTGAGCTTGTCGTAGTAGTCGTAAATGATCTCGCCCAGGGGGAAATCAAACGTGAGCATCACCCGGGTGGTGGAGAGGTATTCGGTTTTCCTGTGGGCGCCGCGGCGATCGAGGGAGAGCTTGAGCACGTCGCCGACATACTCGGCCGGAACGATCACCTGGGCCTTGCACATCGGCTCGCGAATCTCAGACACCAGCGACATGTCGGGCAACTCGCTGGGCGACTCGATGTGGTAGACCTTGCCGTTGCGCTCGACGATCTCGTAGGTGACTGTGGGCGCGGTCTGGACGACGTTGACATCGCTCTCGCGCTCCAGGCGTTCCTGGATGATCTTCATGTGCAACAGCCCGAGGAAGCCGCAGCGGAATCCGATGCCCAGCGCGTCCGACGACGTCGCCTCGTAGGTGAATGAGCTGTCGTTGAGCCAGAGCGTTTCAAAGGCCTCGCGCAGTTCGGGGGTCTCTGTACCCGGCCCGGGGAAGAAGTCGCAGAAGACCATTTGCTGGGGGGCCTGGTAGCCGGGCAGCGGGCGATCGGTCGGGTCATTGGCTTGGGTGACCGTGTCGCCGATGTTGACGTCGGCGATGGTCTTGATGCTGGCGAGCATGTAGCCCACCTCGCCGGCCGCGAGTTTGTCCACGACCTTAGGCTTGGGCATGTACTTGCCGACCTCGGTGATGACGCGTTCGGTGCCGCCGGCGAAGAAGCGGACCTTGTCGCCGCGTTTCATGGCGCCGTCGAAGACCCGGATATGGGAGATCACGCCGCGGTGGACGTCGTTCTTGGCGTCGTAAATCAGCGCCCGCAGCTTGTCGTCAACCTTGCCCTGCGGTGGAGGTACGCGTTCGATGATGGCCTTGAATACGTCCTTGATGCCTTCGCCGGTTTTGGCGGAGGTGAAGATCGCCTCTTCGGCCGCAAGGCCCAGCACCTGCTCGACCTCAAGGGCGCAGTCTTCGGGGTGGGCGCCGGGCAGGTCGATCTTATTGATGACAGGAATAATCTCCACAGCGGCATCCAGCGCGAGGTAAGCATTGGCGACGGTCTGGGCCTGAACGCCCTGGGCGGCGTCGATCAGCAGAAGTACGCCGTCGCAGGCAGCCAGGGCGCGGGACACCTCGTAGTGAAAATCGACGTGCCCCGGCGTATCCAGCAGGTTGAGCAGGTACTCCTCCCCCTGGTAGGTGTAGTGCATGGAACACCGGTTGGCCTTGATGGTGATGCCCATCTCCCGCTCGAGATCCATGTCGTCAAGCATCTGCGTTTTGAGTTCGCGCAGGGTGACCGTGCCGGTGTGTTCCATGAGCCGGTCGGCCAAGGTGCTCTTGCCGTGGTCGATGTGGGCGATGATCGCGAAGTTTCGGATGTGGGAGAGATCTGTCATACTGCCTTGCGTTATCCAACGGGAGCCACAGGGGGCCGTTCCGGCCTACCCGGTTCGGGTGCGGAGCCCCGCATTATATTTGCCCCTGTCAAAATGGCCAAACGCGCGTTTGATCACTGTAGCGGCGATTATGCTGCTTATCGGCCTGCGTATCCGCCGGCGGTGGCGGATTTGGCGTCGCGCGTCGCGCCACTTGGGCGGGCGTTGGATCTGGGGGCGGGAACGGGGATTTTCGCCCGTCAGCTTGCCCGGTGCGGGCGTTGGGTGACGGCCGTCGATCCCAGCGCGGCCATGCTCGCCCATTCCGACCGCAGCGATTTACCCGCGGAAGATTTATGCGGGGAATGGGGGTGCCGGCCCGTTTGCGGGACGGCCGAGAAGCTTCCGCTCGCCGCTGGCGGGTTCGCCCTGGTAACGTGTGCGCAGTCGTTTCACTGGTTTAATCCACCCCATGCGTTGGCGGAGGCCGCCCGGGTGTTGGTCCGCGGGGGCGTCCTGCTGTTGGTCTGGAACAACCGGGTGCCGCACGACGCCTTCGTGGCTGCATTTGACGAATTCGTGCGTCGCTGGAATCCGGCCTACACACGGGACTACCGCATGCAGGATTGGTCGGGCAAGATCCGCGCCTCTGGGACATTTACGCCGGCCGCCACCGTTCGCTTTGGTTCGACCTGGGTCGTCGAATCGGAGGCGTTTGTGGGCTATGCCCGCAGTATCTCCTATCTTCGCAACGTGGTACCGCGGCGCCTCTGGCCGGCGTGCGAACGGGAACTGCGTGATTTGACGGCCGCCCATTTTGGTGTGGGGCATTGCCGTGTGCCGTTGCGGACGGATGTGTGGTGGGCGCGGCGTTGCTGAGTGCGACTGGCCGAAAGCGGCCTCGCAGGCCGAAATCAACGATCGGAGTGCCCTGGTGGGCGCGCCCTTGAGGCAGGATGCGCAAGGTTTGCCTGTTGGATGGCGCGCCGCTGGACGATAGCAGCGAAAGCGACAGCGATGGACATACCGGACGTTGGCGGCCTATGTATAAGAATCGAGGCCCCCGAGTGGGCGGCGGCGCGGGATGACACAGTCCGGGGCAGGACCGGGGCAGGACCGGGGCGCGGGTGGAAGATTCCCGGGATCCATATAAGATGTTGTTTTGAAGGAACTTAGGGCCATCGCAGCCGGTCCGGGTTGATGAATTCACTTTCCGGCCCGCTTGACAAAGCCAAGCCGGTACAGGATAGCTACGCGGCCCATGACAAAAGCACTGGTCATCGTTGAGTCGCCGGCCAAGGCGAGAACCATCGCCAAGTATCTCGGCGCAGGGTTCGTGGTGGAGTCCTCGATCGGACACATCCGCGACCTGCCATCCACGGCAGCCGAAATCCCCCCGGAGTACAAGGACGAGCCCTGGGCCCGCCTCGGCGTCAATGTCGATGAGCAGTTCGAGCCGATCTACATCGTCCCCAAGGACAAGAAAGCCCAGGTCACCAAGCTCCGCAAGCAGCTCAAAAACGCCGATCAGCTCTATCTCGCGACCGACGAGGACCGCGAAGGCGAAGCCATTGCGTGGCACCTCGTGCAGGTGCTCAAGCCCAAGGTGCCGGTCAAACGCATGGTCTTCGACGAGATCACCAAGCAGGCGATCAACCAGGCCGTCCACGAAACGCGGGACATCGACGCCGGGCTGGTCAGCGCCCAGGAGACCCGCCGCATCCTCGATCGCCTCTACGGCTACGAGGTGTCGCCAGTGCTCTGGCGCAAGGTGAAACCGCGACTCTCCGCCGGCCGTGTTCAGTCCGTCGCCACGCGCCTGATTGTCGACCGCGAACGGGCGCGCATCGAGTTCGTCAGCGCCGATTACTGGGACATCGACGCCGCATTGCGCACCCAGGAGGAGAGTAAGGCCGAGATCAATACCCGCCTGGTGGAGCTGGGGGGCAAGCGGATCGCGGTCGGCAAGGATTTCGACGAGCATACCGGGCAACTGAAGAATGCCTCGGGCGTGCGTCTGCTCGACGCCGCTTCCGCCAACCGGGTGGCCGAAACGCTGCGCTCCGCGGCCTTCACCGTTGGCGAGGTCAATCAGAAGCCGTTTACGAACCGGCCCTATGCGCCCTTCATCACCTCCACCTTGCAGCAGGAGGCGGCGCGGAAGCTCCGATTCGGCGCGCAGCGCACCATGCGGCTGGCGCAGAATCTGTACGAGAACGGCTACATCACCTACATGCGTACCGACTCGACCAACCTGTCGAGCCAGGCGGTGAACGCCGCGCGCAGCCAGATCGTCGACCTCTATGGGCAAGAGTATCTGCCCGAGAAGCCCCGCGTTTACGCGAGCAAGTCCAAGAACGCGCAGGAGGCGCACGAGGCGATCCGCCCGGCGGGCGAAAGCTTCCGCACGCCCAAGAGTCTTGCCGGGGAGTTGTCGGCCGACGCGCTCAAACTCTACGACCTCATCTGGAAGCGGACGGTGGCCTGCCAGATGAAGGACGCGCACGGCCTGCGGACCTCGGTGCGGTTTTTCGCAGACGCGGGCGAGGAGGGGCGGGCGGTCTTTACGGCCTCTGGAAAAGTCATTCAGTTCGCCGGATTCCTGCGGGCGTACGTCGAAGGCTCCGACGACCCCGAAGCCGATTTGGAAGACAAAGAGCGGATCCTGCCGCCGCTGGCGGAGGGGCAACCGCTCGACCCCGTATCAATCGATCCGCAGGGACACACGACGCAACCGCCCGCGCGCTTCACCGAAGCGAGCCTGATCAAAGAGCTCGAAGATCGCGGCATCGGGCGACCGTCCACGTACGCTGCGATCCTTCAGACCATTCAGGACCGCGGCTACGTCTGGAAGAAGGGCACGGCTTTGGTCCCCACCTTCACCGCTTTTGCGGTGATCAATCTGCTCGAACAGCACCTGGCGGAACTGGTGGACTTCGAGTTCACCGCCAAGATGGAGGACAGCCTCGACGCCATCGCCAGCGGGCAGCGCCAGGCCGGCCCGTGGCTCCACGACTTCTACCACGGTCAGCCGGGGGCAAAGCGCAACGGCGACCACATCGCCGACATCGGCCTGAAGCAGTTGATCGGTTCAGGTTGGGAAGAGATCGACGCCCGCGCGGTATGCAGCATCGACCTGGGCGCCGACAGCAACGGCGAGCGGATTTACGCCCGCGTCGGACGGTACGGCCCGTATATTCAACTGGGCGACAGCGATCAGCGGGCGACGATCCCCGACGATATTCCGCCGGACGAATTGACCGTGGACCGGGCGCTGGAATTGCTCGCCCAGGCGGCGCAAGGCGACCGGGTGCTGGGGCATGATCCGGAAAGCGGCAAGCCGGTTTATATCAAGACTGGGCGCTTCGGTCCGTACGTGCAGTCGGGCGATCCCGAGCTGACCGAGAAGGGCACGAAGAAACGCGGCAGCAAGCCAAAGATGGCCAGTCTCTGGCCCGGCATGACCATGGAGTCGATCACCCTCGACGAGGCCCTCAAGCTGCTCTCGTTCCCCCGCGAACTGGGGCAGCACCCGGAGACCGGTGAGGTGATCACCGCCCAGGACGGGCGCTACGGCCCGTACATCAAGATGGGCAGTGACAGCCGCAGCTTGGAAAACCACGACCAGCTCGCGACGGTGACGCTCGCAGACGCGGTGGAAATCTTCAAGCAGCCCAAGGCGCGGGGACGGCAGTCGTCCACGGCGGTGATGGCCGAGTTGGGCCCGCATCCCGATTCCGGGGCCGAGATCAAGGTCAAGAACGGACGCTTCGGCCCCTACGTCACCGACGGCGTCGTCAACGCCACCATCCCCAAGGGGCATGATCCCGCCGGCATCAGCATGGCCAAGGCCGTCGAGTTGCTCGCCGCCCGCGAACAGAAACTCCGCGACCAGGGCAAGGACCCCCGAGCGCCCAAGGCGACGAAGCCTTCCGCACGTAAATCGACGTCAAAAAAGAAGACGGCCAAAAAAAAGACCACCAAGAAAAAGGCGACTACCAAGAAAGCCGCTCGCAAGAAGACGTCCTGACACGCGTCTGCCGGGTGGTGGCCGGGAGGTCATGCCCACGCCTCACGCGTAGCGGGCCGCCGTCAGGCGGGCCGCGTCCCGGACCAGTGCCTGCAATTCCGGAGGTTCCACGACTTCGGCCATCGGACCGTAGCTGAGCACCCAGCGGGCGACCTCCGACAGTCCTGAGACCCGGGCGCGAAACACCAATCGGCCATCTTCTTGCCAATGCGTTTCCTGTGTGCTGTGCCAGTTGATGGTTTCGATGTCTTCCGCCACCCGCGCATCGAAACGCACGCACACGGCGTATTCTGTTTTTCCTGTTTCGATGCGCCACGCGTTGCGCAGATGGGCTTTCAGCCTGGAGGGCCCGGTGTTCTCAAAATGCTCGGGTCGCAGCGCAACTCGCACCATCCGATCCAGCGGCAGCAACCGCGGCTCGCGCTGGTCCGGCGACTGCCCGAATACGTACCAGCGCACTTGGATGAACGCGAGGCAGCAGGGGCGCAAGGTGACCGATTCCGGACGCTCGTCGACGCCGTCAATCTCGATCTGCAAGACGCGACTGTCATTGATCGCCGTATGAATCGTCGAAAACACGTCAGCGATCGGATCGGTGGCGCTGGCCGGCGGCGGCGCCACGTCGATGTTCCGGAGGACGGCGTTCCAGCGCGGCCGATGTTCGTCCCGCAGTGCTGTCGTGATCTTCGCCTCCGCTCGACGCAACGGCTCCCGCCAGGGGTGCATCTCCTGATGCTCGAGCAAGACGAAGGCGAGGGCCAACGCTTCGGTCTCGGCCGGGTCGAGATTGATCGGGCCCAGAAAATACTCGCCCGCGATCGAGAAGCTGTGGGACTGCCGGCTGTATTCCACCGGCACCCCCGCATCGCGGAGCAACTGCAAATCGCGGAAGAGCGTCCGCCGCGAGACCCCGGCCAATACCGGCAGAGATTCACCCTGAACCGCGCCGTGCGACTGGATCACGCTCAGAACGCGCAACAGGCGGGCGATCCGATCGGGGGCCAGGTTGGCCTCGTTCGGAACCTCGGTAGGAGCATGGGAAGCTGAATACTTGTCGTAATCTTCCATTTTGCAAATACTTAGGCCAGTTTGCCTTCGGTGCGGCATCCAGCAGCAGTTCGGCCTGGGAGGCGCGCACGGCCGGGTTGCGGCGTAAAATACCGCCGCATCGTTTACCTCGTCCGTGTACAATGCGGACGTCCCGTGCGGGCAGATACGGATGCCCGCTAGCTCTTGAATCGCAAAAGGCGCGCGGGGCGCGCGCGAAAAATGAAGTTTTTTTGGGTTTCGTCGTTATAAGTAGTTTTCCGGGGTTCGACTGGGGAGTCCAGGCGCCCTGGGCAGTAGTTCCGGCAAGCACATGAACGCCAGACAACTCGTCGAACAACTCATTCAGCGATCAGACAGCATGATCGCGTACGTGGATCGTCGGCTTCCCCAGGAGGTGCGGCGGCACATCGGCCCGGAGGACGTTGTCCAGGAGGTCTGTGTGGCCGCCATGCGCGGGCTGCCCAAGTACCGGCCTCAGGGACCGGGGTCCTTCGACCGCTGGCTGATGACGCTGATGAACCGCCGGCTGATCGACATCATCCGCTCCGGGCGGGCCCAGAAGCGCGGTGACCGCCATCAGCGGCTTTCGTCGCGCATTCTCATCAATGGCTCCATGCTGCGCGTCTTCGACACGATCGGCAACGCCGACCGGACGCCCAGCCGGGTGCTTTCTTCGCGGGAGAAGATCCGGGCGGTGCGCTTGGCGCTGGCCAGTTTGCCCGATCCCTACCGCACCGTGTTGCGACTCCGCCACATTGAAGGTCGCTCCGCCATCGAAGTTGCGGAAACGCTCAACCGCTCCGAGTCCAGCGTGCGCGGCATCCTCCGCCGCGGCAGCGTCATGCTGCGCAAGGAGATCGGGAAAGCTTCAAACTACATCAGCGACACGGATTCCGTCGCTGATCGGCACTACGTGAACTGACCATCGGCTGAAGTATGGTTGTGATTCCTCCCGAACGCGAGCCCCGCCCGGACGATGATCCCCGCGCCCAGCGCATCGAACGAATCGTGGCGCGGGTGGTGCGCGAGCGCAGCTCCGGCGTGGCGGTGGATGAGGCGGCCCTGCTGACCGAGCACGCCGACCTCATGCCCGAGTTGGGTCGGCGTTTGCGGCTGCTGCGGGCGCTGGATGACGCCCTGCTCGATCCCGCCCCGACCGACAGTGCGGAGGGGCTGGATCCCGAGTCCGCGGCCGCCTCGTTCGACGCCGACGCGCGCTTCATCGAAAGCCAATTGCCCCGCTACGAAATCCTCGAGATGATCGAGCATGGCGGCCAGGGCATCGTTTACAAGGCGTGGGACAAGTCCATACGCCGGCACGTGGCCATCAAGGTGCTCTTGCACGGGCCGTTTGCGTCCCGCGAACAGCGGCAACGTTTGCAGCGCGAAGCGCGGCTGATTGCCCGAATCCAGCACCCCCACATCGTCACGTCCTACGAAAGCGGCGACATCGGCGGACGACAGTACTTCGCGATGGAGTACGTCGAGGGGCTGCCCATCGACGACCACGCGATGCTGAACGATCTTGCCCCGCGCGAGATCGTGCAACTCTTTATCCAGGTCTGCCGGGCCGTCAACACGGCGCACCAGGCCGGGGTGATCCATCGCGACCTCAAGCCCTCGAACATCCTGGTCAACCTGGCCGGGGAGCCGAAGATTCTCGACTTCGGCCTGGCGAAAGACCTGGGCGTCGAGGAGTTGGGCGCGGCCACCCAGACCTGTTCGGAGATCGGCCACGTCGTCGGCACGTTGCCCTATCTCAGCCCGGAGCAGGCGGAGGACTCGACGGCCATCGACGTGCGCAGCGACATCTACACGCTCGGCGTGCTGCTGTTTCGGCTGCTCACCCATGAATTTCCCTATGCCGTGGATGGTCCACAGGATGACGTGCGCCGCAATATCCGCTTTCGGGAGGCCCGCCGGCTGAGCGCCGCAGGCGTCAGCGGGGCGGGTCGCCGGGAACGGTTTGATCGCGACCTGGAAGCGATCGTCGCCCAGGCCCTGGCCAAGGAAAAGGAGCGACGCTATCAGTCGGTGGACGGGCTGGCGGCCGACTTGGAGCGCTACCTGGCGGGCGAGGTGATCAGCGCCCGCGGACACCAGACGGGCTACGTGCTGCGCAAGACCCTGGCCCGGCATCGGATGGCGGTCGGCGTGGGGACCGCGTTCTTGCTGGTGATCGTGGTGTCGCTCGTGGTGACCACAGCGCTCTGGCGCCGGGCGGAATACCTGGTCGAGACGTACCAGGCCGGCCTGGAGATGGGGTCGTACTTCAAACTGGCCACGGTCGAGCGCGACGACGGGCGCATCGAGCAGGCCATCGCCATGTTCGAGAAGGTCATCGAGATCGGCGAGCGCGGCGGCTCCCAGGACCCGGTGGTGTTGCGGAGCATCTTCGATGCACATGAACGTCTGGCGGATCTGTATCTCCGCCGGGATGAAGTGGCCAAGGCCCAGCCCCACGTGGAAGCCGCCCTGCAACTGGCCAATCGCTCCGACTGGCCGGGCGCCGATCCGATGCAACTTATGCGTATCAGGTATCGGGCCAAACAGGCCGAAGCAATGAACTGGCTCAAATTGGAAGACTATCCTGCGGCCGTTGCTGCGCATCAGGACGTCATCGCGATGGTTGCTGCCCTGCGCGAACAGGATCCTGGTGACGCCTATTTGCTCGATTCCCTGGTTATCGCGTATCAGGGCTTGGGCGGAGCGCAGCGCCGTCTCGGAAACCTGGATGCTGCGTTAGGCGCATATGAACGTGGGCGTGAACTGGCCGCCGAGTTGGTGGACCAGAATCCGGAATCACTGGACTACATCGTCACCCTGGCGATCAGCGAGCTACAAATCGGTGTCTGGCATCTGTCGCTGAGGACCGAGGAAGGCGATCAGGCGGCAACCCCCTGGCTTCAGCGGTGCGCGAGCACCTTGGACAGCCTGCCAGCGGCGCGGGCAGCGCAGTCCGACGTACTGCGCTGCCGCGATGCGCTGGCTAAGAATCACAGTCTGATCGAGCGACGTAAAGCAGCGCGGCGTGCCGAGGAAGTAGAGGAAGTGCCGGTCCAGTCAGCAGATAACTCGGCCTCCGGAACTGCGCCGCATTGATCCACGCGGCGCATGGTCGCGTGGCAGCGCAGGAACCGCACGTCTTCCAGGGCATGATCGCCATGGGGCAGGCCTATGGCCACTTCTGGACATCTTCTGCCGATGTCGATGAGCACCTTGTGGAGCATCCCTGCTGCCTTATTCTTGGCCGCCGAAGACCTCTGCTGGTTCCTCTTCCCCTTCCGCCTCGGGGTCAGTCTCGGTGACGACTTGCAGCGTATAAGTGAGCCGCGCGGTGGTCGACCAAGGGCTCGTCCGCTTGCCCGGCGCGGGCTCCGTGCCGACCAGGTCGTAGACCATGTCGTCCGCCTCGGGCGTCATTGCACTCGCGACGCCCACCAGCAAGGGGGGATCGGTGAAATCGCTGCCGTTAAGCGTTGCGAAGTTGGCATGCTCGACCCACCAGAGCCCGTCGGGCTCCGCGACCACCGGATACTCCTCTTTCCACTCCGCCTCCACGGCGCCGCTGGCGTCGAGCCGGGCGATGGTCACCGCGGTGACCTCGTAGCCCACCCAGTCGCCGTCCGCGTCGACGGCGCTGAGGCTCAGCGTAATGTCGTGCGTCACCGCGCTGTCTGGATCGGCGGGGTCCGCATGGATCTGGTAGCGGATTTCCGTGGTCGGTTCGCCGGGGTCGGCGGCGGCAAAAGGTCCGAAGGCAAGGGTCGCCAGACTCGCAAGGCAATACATCCACACCGGCATGTTTTCATCTCCCGCTCAGTGGCTCGCCGGAAAATCGCTGCGCCCGCGCGCACCATCCCCGGCGGTTGGTTCGCAACCGTTTAACGAAAAACCCTATGGGTACTATGTGGGCGAACGGGCCGCGCGCACTTTGACCGCCTGAGGCCTCGGCCAACGCAAAACGCAATCGAAATGGGGAACGCCCTTTCCCCGGTTGCCCGCCCGGCCGGCGCCCCCGAATCACCGCCTTAACAGAAACGGACCAGCAGGCAACTCAACCGCGACAGGCGTCTCGCCCGGCCAAGCATAGGCCGGGTAAACCCGTAAAGGCCAGCGGCGAACCGCTGAACCCAAGCTCTAATGGGATAATCGTAAACGGACGCCGAAGCGCGCGCGGCGGAGCAACTTTTTTATGGGAGTGCGACAATAGGCGTCACCGCGACGACCAGAAGGCGCGTCGAGAACGCCCCGGGCAAAAGAAGTGGAAGGGCGGTTATCGGACCCAGCCAACCAGGATCCGCTACCGCAATCGGTGTAACTATCCCCGACAGGACTCGAACCTGAAACCTCCGGCTCCGGAAACCGGCGCTCTATCCAATTGAGCTACGGGGACACGTTTACCAGCCCTCTATGCTGCCCCGCCGAGCCCGTTTCGTCAATAGGGTCGCAGGGACCCGGGAGCCCCGTTCAGGCAGATGCCGTGGCGCTTCGCCCCCGACCCTACCCCGTCGCCGCCGCAACCGTGCCCCCGTCGGCCACCCGCACGCAGTTGCGCCCGGCGTGCTTGGCCGCGTAGAGAGCGGCGTCAGCCGCCCGCAACAGGTCGTCCGGCGTGCCCATCGCAGCTTCGGCTTGCGCCGCCCCCAGGCTGATGGTCACCGACAACGCCCCGCCGTCGTAGTGCAGCGGCTGGACCTCCACGGTCCGGCGATAACGCTCCGCCAGCTCCGCCGCCTGAACGCCGGTCGTGTTCGAACAGATCGCCAGAAACTCCTCCCCCCCGATGCGGCAGAGGTCGTCCGTCGTGCGGCTGACCGCCACGATCTGCCGGCAGACCTCGCGCAGGGCCATGTCGCCCGCGGCATGCCCATGGGTGTCGTTGATCTTCTTGAAGTGATCGATGTCCAGCGAAATGACCGACAGCGGCGCGCCATGACGCAGCGCCCGCTGCCAGCAGCGGTCGAGCCGACGAATCGCCTCCCGCCGGTTGAGCAGCCCCGTCAGGTCGTCGGTGGTGGCGAGCACGCGCAGTCGCTTGTTGGCATTTTCCAATTCGCGGGCGGTGAGCGCCAGCTTCGCGTTCGCCAGGTGCACCTCGCGGGCCCGATGGTCCAGGTCGCTTTGTAGAACCACAATCCGTTCGGCCGCCCGCAGGCGCGCGAGCAGCTCCTGCTGGTGAAACGGCTTGGTCAGGAAATCATCCGCCCCAGCGCGGAACGCGTCCACCAGGCAGTTCAGGTTGCTGTCGGCCGTCAGGATGATCAGGTAGACGAAGCCGAACACCTCGCTGTTGCGCACTGTGCGGCATAACTCCAGCCCGCTCATGCCCGGCATGTTCCAGTCGGTGATCACGATGCGCGGACCGTGTTCCAGCAGCAGGCGCAGTGCCTCCGCCCCCTGCGTGGTCGCCAGCACCTCGTGCCCCGCCGATCTCAGGTGACGCTCGAGCAAACGCAGAAAAGCGACGTCGTCGTCAACGATCAGAATATGCTGTCGGCTGTGGTCGGACACGTCGAGGTTAGCACCCATCGCGCGGGAGGATCTTTGCAGGCTACTCCAACATTGAATCAATCGACTGTTTCACCGAGGGGAATAAGGCCGAAATCACCTGGACCAGCGGCCTGCCGGTCGGCGCATGCCCGCGTAAGTACCTTTCCGGATGCGTCGATTGGCCGCAGCCCCCGGTTTCGCAGCCGCTCGGCCAACGTCCGGAAATACACGGTACGCGGCCAGGTGACTGCGGCGTAAATGATGGCTATCATCACGTAGGCCCGTGGTGTATCGCATCTTCCTCAAACGGCCGGTGCACAAGCTACAGGGAATGACCCAACGGGCTGAACGGCGCATGCCCCAACTCAACGCGGGCGGCCAGCGGCGTCGCGGATCAAGAACCACAGCATTCCTGTCTCGGGGAACAGGAACCCACCCGTTTCGCGGAGGAACCCATCAACCATGACCACACAGCCATTGCGCCGGCTACTTGTCTTGAGCTTGCTCCTGCTCGTTGTGGGTTCTACGTGGACGCTTGCCGACCCGCTTGGGAAGATTGACGCAACCGTGCTGAGCCGATCCAGCGGCCGTGCCTCCCTGGCCTTGGATCGCGAAGCCCTTGTCCGCGCTGCCGTGTCAGGTGGCACTTTAAAACTACGTGGTTTCCCGGTGTTGGACGCCACCGTCGACCTGCGACTGTCCCCTTTTCGCGTCACCGGGCCCGAAACGCAATTCGTGGTCGGAACGCGGGGCGGACGCGACAGATCGCTCACCGGCTTCGACCCGGACCGACTGACCCTCCTTCGCGGCACCGTGGTCGGCGCAACGGACGATCATGCCTATCTGGCCATCGCCGATGGGTTCAGCTACGCAAGAATCACGATCAACGGCGCCGAACACGAGTGGCTGGGCGCGCGGTCCTCTGCCCGTGACGGCCTAACCATCCTGCGACCGATCCAGCATCACCGCGATCCTCTGCCGCCTGGCGTACCGTTCTGCGGGCTGGACCCGGCGACGTCGGCGGCCCCGTCGTCTCAACTGCGCTCCACCGTACCCCCATCGGGTCTGCGGCGCATTCAGCTCGCGGCCGAGACCGACTACGAACTGTTCCAACGCTGCGGTGGGCTGTCCGAGACGGCCCTCTATGTGGTGGCGCTGTATGGTGCGGTCAGCGACATCTACCTCCGCGACGTCGGTGCGCGCGTGGAACTCACCTACGTGCGCCTGTGGGACCAACCTGCCGACCTGTTCAACGAACCCAGTCCCCACGTGCCCTTCCGCGACTACTGGCAAACCTACATGACGCACGTGCCCCGCGACGTCGCCCAGTTGCTCACCGGGCGGCGCGACCTACCCTATGGCGGCATCTCCTGGCTCGGCGGCTTGTGCGGCACGTATGGCTATTCGGTGGCGGGCCTGCTCAGCGGCGGACTGGATCCCTCGCTCGTGGCCGGCCCCGGGCAATGGGACCTGATCGTCGCCGCCCACGAGCTTGGGCATTCCTGCGGCGCCGCCCATACGCATGACTACGGTCTCGACTATTGTTATCCCCTGCCGGGCGCCGCATCGCGCGGAACGATCATGGGTTATTGCCACGTCCAGAACGGCGGCGTGGCCAATACCGACCTGCGCTTTCACGCCTACGTCGGTGACATCATGTCGCCGTTCATCGCTGCCCAAGCCTGCGTGGACATCGACTGCAACCGCAACGGCTTCTCGGACACGGAGGACGTCGCCGGCGGCTTCAGCACGGATCTCAACACCAACGGCACCCCCGACGAATGCGAGGATTGCGATGGCGACGGCGCGCTGGATCCGGCGGCCATCGCCGCGGGTGCTGCCGACGTGGACGGCGACGGCGTTCCCGATGCCTGTGCCGCCGACTGCAACGCGAATGGCCTGCCCGATCCGTACGAGGCCAGCATCGGTCTGGCGCCCGACGCCAACGGCAATCACACGCCGGACGCGTGCGAAGCCGATTGCGACGACAACGGCGTCCCCGACTTCATGCAGATCAACGCCGACATGGAACTCGATCTGGACCGCGACGGCGTGCTCGACGTATGTTCGGACTGCGACGGCGACGGGGTCGATGACGTGACTGCACTCGCCGGCGCCCATGGCCTCTGGGTGATTGGCGCCGGCGATGATCGACTGCGCGCATTCCACCCGGCAACCGGCGCCCTTGCGAAGATCACCACCCGGCCAACGATCAGTGCCGGTCAGGACGTAGTGATCGCGCCCAACGGTAACGTGCTGGTCGCCAGCGGCGCCAATTGGCGGGTTGTCGAGTTTGACAGCGTCACCGGGGCGTTTGTGCGCAACTTCGTACCTACCGGGTCGGCCGGCCTGCGCTATCCCGCCGGCCTTGCGTTTGGTCCGGACGGCGATCTCTATGTCAGCAGTCGCGACACCGACGCCATCTTCCAGTACGACGGCACAACCGGCGAGTATGTCCGGCAATTCGTACTCCCCTCGGTCGGCGGACTGAGCCGGCCTTATGGGCTCACGTTCGGTCCCGACGGGCATCTCTATGTGGCCAGCGACGGTGCCAATGCGGTCTTGCGCTACGACGGGTCCGACGGAACCTACCTCGGCGAATGGGCGACGCCGGGCAGCGGAGGCTTGAGCGCACCGCGTGGCCTCGCCTTCAAGCCCGACGGCAATCTGCTGGTGGCCAGCTCGGGCACGGGGCAACTATTGGAATACGATCGGTGGACCGGCGCATTCGTCGGCGTGTTCAACCAGCCTTATGGCACGCTCGGTACGGACATCAGCGCCTGGGGCGTCGCCATCGGCCCTGACCGCAACGTCTACGTGACGTTGCACGAACCGTATGATGGGCGGGTCCTGGAGTTCGACGCCCGCGATGGTGTGTTTCTCAACGCGCTGATCCGAGGTCCCTCGGCCGGCCTGTTCGATCCGACCGGCCTGGCGTTCACCCCCGGCCTTGCCACCGACTGCAACCGCAACGGGGTGCCCGACAACTGCGACATTGCCGCGGGCCGTGCGGCGGACGCCAATACCAACGGCGTACCCGACGGCTGCGAAACCGATTGCGACGGCAACGGGGTCTGGGACCTTGCCGAGATCATCCCCGCGGGCAATCGCTTCGACTGCAACTACAACGGCGTCATCGACGACTGCGACATCGCCGACGGCGTAAGCACCGACTGCAACACGAATGGTGCACCCGACGAATGCGACCTGCGGGCGGGTATCCCGGTGGATTGCGGGCCCACCTGCGCCGAGCCGGGCGACATGGACGCCGATGGCGACTACGACCTGCGTGACCTCCAGCAGTTCACCATCTGCTTCGGCGCCGATCCGGCCGACGCGCCCGAGTGCATCTGCGGCGACCTCGACATCAGCGGCGGCGCCATCGACCTGACCGACTGGATCGCCCTCGAAGCGGCCCTGGGCGGCCCGCGTTGAACGCGATCCAATGGAACAAGCCGCGCTGACAGGCGGCCGGCAGCGCGGCGCAGCGGCAGAAAGGCCGGGTCAGTTGTAGCGCGTCTTGGGCGCCACGACCGGACGGCCATTGGCCGTCGATGCAGGTTCGTCCAAGAACCGCTCGGTGAGGTGGGCGAGCACCAACCTTTCGCCCGGGTCGCACTCCGCCGTCATTGCCGGCTGCGGCAGTACGACGGGTTCGCTTGCCGGTCGGTCCACATCCTTGCCGCAGGCAAAGGCGCAGGACGTGCCGCATTCCGGACACGTGCCCGTCGCGTTGAGCGTCAGGTTATAGCCGCAGTGGCGGCAACGCGGGACGTGATCTGCCGGCGCCCGCAGCGCACTACCCAGCACCAGCATGACCTGGAATCCGACGATGCCGGCCACGATCGCGGCCGTGCAAATCGCCTCCCGAGCCGAACGTGTGTTCACGCAGAAGCCCAGCGCAACGGACGCGGGTACCAAAACGAGATGAGCCAGCAGGGCGCCGACAGCCGCACCCACGAAGGTCGCCGTCACCGCCAGGTAAGCATAGCACATGACCCGAACGGCCGTGCGCGCGCCGGCACGCGGAGCAGCCGACGATCGTTCGGACGGAGCGGGCGTCATAGCTGTCGAGGCTGCAGCCTGCCCGCCGGGTTCAACAATACACGAACCACTGCTGGGCAACCAAAGGTCTTCGCGCCAGTCGAAGTGCTGGGGGGTGGGGGAGAAGGTGCGCACTGTTCTCGAGCCTCGCGGCGTGACGTGGGCGATGGCGGGGAAGGCGGTGGGACTCCCGCGCGGCAGTCCGCTTATGCAGCCACGAAAGTAATGACGCCGCCCCGAGAGGTGCATTCACCGCCCGGAGCGCGCCCGATCAAGTTGATCCGTCGTCCCACGGATAACCGAGCACGTCGTGTGCCATTGCCAGAAGTGCGCGTTACGCCGCCCACGAGCGACCTGGCGCGGGGTGATTGACCGAGTGGCTATGATATATAATGGGTGCCGGGCAAATGTAACGGTTCGCGACCAATATTCACGGGCAGCGATGGGGGAGTGAAGGGGCGTCTCGCGAGGTCTTATCGGCCAGCAGCTACGACCAGAAGACCCAATCCCCCGCGTAGACCACATACATGTACAGGGCGAAGTTCGTCACCCCGTGCATGATGATCATGAAGAGCAGGCTCTTCTTCCAGTAGAAGAGCAGATTCCACACCATCCAGCAGAGAATCCCCACCTCCCACATGGGGTGCTCCAGGGCGCTGGCCAGCGAGCAGATGATGAACGACCGGAAGGTATACGTGCCCAGCGGGACCTTGCGAAAATCCCAGTAGTTGACCAACACGCGCAGCACCCACCCGCGCCAGAAGATCTCCTCGACGATCGGCACCACCACCGACGCCCCCCCGATGCGCACGATCAGAAACAGCCAAAGCGCCCAGCCGCGGCCCAGTTGCTCGAAACAGTTGTAGTATTCGTTCGGCCGGGCGTCGCGGCCGACGACCTGGGTGGCCGAATACCACGACTGGGCGGCAAACCACTGGTGCACCTCGACCCACATCACCGTGGTCGCCAGACCGAAGACGATGGCGGTGAACAAGTGAGGCTTGCCCAGCGGCGGCCAGTACTTCCAGAACAACAGCGCCACCCCCAGCGCCCCAAACGTGCGCAGCGCGTACGCATACGGCAATCCGGCGTGTCCGGGAAACAGCACGCCCCCCAGCGCCATCAGCGCGAGAAAGGAGACGAAGGGGAGCACGTACGGCACGTCGGGCGAGCGCGCGACCCAGCGATCGAGCACCGCGCGGAACTTGCCCCAATATCCTGCTTCGGGGGCGCTGGTCGTCGAATCCACTGGTGTCGGATCAGTCATTGCCGCTCATCCCGCAGGATACCGCGCCGCGCACGGCGCATTCCGCCTCCGTAAGGGAAATACGACACGGGCCGCCGCATCCCGCGCTGCGCACAAAAAACGCGCCCGGCGCGCATTCGCCCGAACGCGGATTCCATACCAATGCTCCGTTCTCCTCACGTCGCCCCGCGCCGCCGGTTGTGCTACACGTCCGGCTCAATGGTGACCACCAGGTTCAGGCTGCGGAACTGCTCTTCATAAAGCTCCGCCCGCTCCTTGTGCGTGACCAGCAGCAGCGACACGCCTTGATGGTGCGCTTCAAACATGCGATCTTCCGCGTCCGCCAGCGACATCGGCGTCAGCTTGACGATCGCGAGCACCACGTGCGCCATGCTGTTGATGTCGTCGTTGTGGAGCAGCACCTTGTACGGGGGCAACTGCCGCGGCGCGACCCGCTGCGGCGACGCCGTCGCGGACTCTGCGACCGCAGCGCCGTCATCGCCTTCCCCGGGCGCCGGCGCATTCGCCTGCTCTTCGGCCATGGGTTTTCGCCTCCAACCACGGAGTCCTGAATCCACCACACCGCAAATCTTACGGTCTCAACCCGCCGGGGTCAAAATTCCACGGATCCGCTACAGATCGCCTGTCGCCAGGCCAGTTCTGAACGACCGGCGCAGACGGCGGCAACGCGCGCGGCGCCTGTCGTTGGGGCGGCCTGCGGACGATGCATGCTCAACGCCCCGCGCGGCGCGGCACCAACTGGTTTTCGGGATCGATGCGGTCGAGCGTCACCTGCTGCGACGCGGTGAACTCCCGGCCGGTGAGGAATTCGAGGAAGGTCACGCGCACGGTGACGTCCCGCGACGGCTCAACCTGCGGGGGGAACTCGCAGCGCAGCGTGTAGTGATCGGTGAGAAAGCCGCCGTACCACAACTCCGCGAGCTGGTCGGGATCATTGTACACGTAGGTGGCCAGCGACCGGGGCCGCCCGGGATCGGTGAGGTCGATGAGTTGCACGGTGATCTGGCCGGCGGCCTTGAGCACGTCTCCCGCTCGATCCAGCGGGCGCACGTAAACCACGACGCCGTCGTCGCCGGGCTGGCCGTCGAAGTCCGCGCCGCCCGTACGGCTGACCAGTTCGATGCGATCGACGACGAAAAGGTCGTCGAGCTCGATGTTCTGCAAGAGCGGCTGCTGATCGATGCGCCGGCGGAGCACGGCGATCTGCGCGTCGCGGTCGGCCAGTTGCTGCATGCACTCGGCGCGGTCGCGGCGGAGGGTGTCGGCCTCCTGCTGCAACTGGCGCACCAGGGCGGCGTCGTTGTTGCACCCGGCCCCCAAAACAGCAGCGGCGCCGATGACGAGCGGGAGATGGGTTTTCATAATCGGCTCTCGGTGGGCGATGCGGTTGATCATGGGCGCTTCTTGTCTGCGGCGCTATATCCGCATTCACTGCGGGGTGCAAGCGCCGCGCGCCGGTCGCCGTTGCCGGCCGATCGCAGCACCGCGCGTCACAACCCGCCCAGCTTGCACAGCGCTCGCCAGTGCTGCGCCGCCACCGGCATGACGCTCAACCGGCTCGACTTGACCAACAGCAGTTCGGCGAAGCGCGGATCGGCCTTGATGCGTTTCAGGCCTACGGGCTCCGGCAACGGCTGGACCGCTTGCACGTCCACCACCGCGCGGCGCGGGTCGTCGAGCCCCGGGTCGGGATACGGCGCGCTGACCACCCGGGCGATGCCGGCGATCGCGCGGCGCTTGCCGGTGTGGTAGATGAAGGCCTCGTCGCCGGGGCGCATGGCGCGAATATGCTGGAGTGCCCAGTTGTTGCTTACGCCGTCCCAGACGCCGACCCCGTCGCGCACGAGATCGTCGTAGCTGTATTCTTCGGGCTCGGTTTTGAGCAGCCAGCGGTTCATGTCGTCGCGCCGTGCGCCGTTTACGGCGTCAGCTCCACGCTCTTGAGGTAGCTGACGACGTCGTCGTGCCACTCGGCCACCGTGGCGTCCGGGCCGGCGACCTTGAGAAAGTGCGGGCCCTGGGGATGCTCGATAATCGCGGCAATCATCCGCTGGTCAGGGGTGCCGTCGATTGTGCCGGGCATATCCACGAGGGTGATGGTGGCGCCGTTGGCCTCGAAGACGTTCTTGGTCGCCACGTCGCTGGTGGCCTTGCCGTCGGGCTGTTGCACCTGGCGGTACCAGCGATTGAGGTTCATCTCCACCATCTGGGGCATGTCGCGCATGTTGGGGAAATACGTCAGCCGGGCGGTGGCGGCATCGCCCTCGGCGCCGGGGAGCAGGAAGGCCGCGACCGGGGCCATCGGTCCGCTGCCGGCGTCAAAAGCCTTCCAGCCGGCGGGCGGCGTGAGCGTGATGCCGGCGAACGCGGTCGGGGCCTCAGCGAGCAGTTTTTCGTCGCCGCTGGGCAGAGCGCCGGGCATAGCCGGCATGCCGCCGGCAGCGCCGCCGGAGGGCTGCGCCTGGCCGCCGACCTCGGGATGACCCGGGGGCAGGCCGTTGCCGGAGGCGTTCTGCCGGCCGGTCATCACGCCGTCGATGGGCGGATGGTCGGGGGGCATTTCGGCGCCGGGGGGAATCGGACCGGCCGACGGCTGCTGTTGCTGCTGCCCGTCGATGGGCGGATGGCCGGGGGGGAGTTGCGGCGTGCCCGTTGGGGTTTTCCTGAGCGCGGTATCGGCAAGGGGAGCGACGGAAGGCTTGGGGGGGGCGGGCGGCTCTTCCTGTTTGCAGGCCGCCCCCGTCAGCAAGGCCCCGCACATCACCATCGTCGTCCAGTGCTGCAACTTGAACATCGTCCACATCCTCTCTGGCCCGAATTGGGAATACTCATGTGCCCGCCGCGCCCGAATCGGCGGCGGGCCCGTTCGCTGATTGTCGTTCGCCGCCGCCGGGGCGTCAGGCGGCGAGCGCCTGAGCCATGGTTTCGCCGATGGTCGCAGGCGATTCGGAGACGAACACGCCCGCCTCCTTGAGGGCGGCGATCTTGCTGGCGGCCGTCCCCTCCCCGCCGCTGATGATGGCGCCGGCGTGGCCCATGCGCTTGCCCGGCGGGGCGGTCTGGCCGGCGATGAAACCGGTGACCGGTTTGTTCACGTGTTTCCTGATGAACTCGGCCGCCTGCTCTTCGTCGGTGCCGCCGATCTCGCCGATCATGATGATGCCGTCGGTCGCGGAGTCGTCGTTGAACATGGCCAGCAGCTCGATGAAGTTGAGGCCCTTGACCGGGTCGCCGCCGATGCCCACGCAGGTGGTCTGGGCGATCTCGCGGGTGGTGCACTGCCAGACGGCCTCGTAGGTCAGGGTGCCGCTGCGCGAGATGATGCCCACGGCCTTTTTGCCCTGGTCCGCGGGTCGGTGGATGTAGCCGGGCATGATGCCGATCTTGCACTCGCCGGGGGTGATGACGCCGGGGCAGTTGGGGCCGATGAGCTTGACGCCCTTGTCGTCGAGATACTTGCGGGCCTTGACCATGTCCAGCGCCGGAATGCCCTCGGTAATCACGACGACGAGCTCCAGGCCGGCGTCGGCGGCTTCCATGGCGGCGTCGGCCGCGAAGGGCGGCGGAACGAAAATCATGGTGGCGGTGGCCCCGGTCTCGGCCACGGCCTGGGCCACAGTATTGAAGACGGGCAGATCGTGCTCGCTCCTGGTCCCGCCCTTGCCGGGTGAGGTTCCGCCCACGAATTGGGTGCCGTAGGCGATGCACTGGGCGGTGTGGAACGCCCCGGCCTTTCCGGTGATGCCCTGGCAGATGACCTTGGTGTCGCGGTTGACGATGATGCTCATGGCGGATGTATTCCTGAGAGATTGGGTTGTCAGGATTCCCGGACCGCGCCGCATTGACGCGGCGAAATAGTATGGAGGCCCGGGGCGCGTTTGTAAACCGAAGGGGCGTTCCGCAGGCCGCGCGGCCGTCTGTACGCCGAAGACGAATTCGGGCGCGGCTGGGCCCGTTGGCGGCGTTGGCGGGCCAGGGGGGTGCTGAACCGAGCGGGGCGGTGGATCGGCCGGCAGGGGGGCGGGGGGATGGCGTCCGTCGACAGGGGGCAATGGGCCGATCGACGGGGTGACAACGGGCTCATCGACGGGCGGGCGCCGTGCAGGAGCCAGGCTGCTCGGACCGTGCATGGCCGTGCGTTTGGGCCGGTGATTGTTCGGCGTCGCAGGTTCCGCAGAGCGCCATGTCCCCGGGATCGCCGCGGACGACGGCGTCTGGTTCCCAGTGGGCGACGGCGCCGGTTCCGCGGCGGGCGACGGCGCGGCGTCTGGACCGCGGGGCGTCGTTGATCGCGGCGGCGGCCACCGGCGGTGGAGGACGTCGCACCACAGAGGGTTCTGGTGTGTGAATGTCGTCCGCAGCGCCTGGCCGACCGGGGTGAGGTCACGGAGGCCCTCGGACGACCTGGAGGGCCTGGGCTGGTTGGGTAATTCTGCATACACTTCAAAATGGCTTCG
>NPIG01000487.1_pt1 | contig 31538 bp, 33 predicted proteins | sample 8637441 | NCBI WGS metagenome assembly NPIG01 (sample SAMN07420675, study PRJNA396082) | bioreactor metagenome | isolation source: sample BR6 brine-fed electro-methanogenic bioreactor BR | place: Japan: Kochi | collected 2016-06-14
ACATATGAGAAGACCGCAGCGACCACGATGAATGCGATTAAGACAATCGCAGCCTCAAGGCCGGTGAAGCCGTCCTCTTTTCTTTTAAGACTCATTTTATAATCACCTTTTTTTCCTGTTTAGAATATCTGATTCATTCCAATGGGGGCGAATCAATATTCATAGTTTCCTAGTGTATTCAATAATATAAATAGATATGTATCGTGGCTCTCGTGACGGACTCCTTTATGGAGATGGGTGGAAAAGAGATGAAGGCAGTTCCTGTTATTGGGTGCGCTATCTTTGATAATTGTCCTGAAGAAATACGCGAATGTATGGACAAGAAAACGGGTATATACTCTCCTCTCTATTGTGACAATTTCTCTGAACTTAGTCTTTGGATTTCGTCTCTGAACTCTGTGCTTTCCATCAACAAATGGCGATTGTTGGGAAATTGATAATAGGGTTGGTACCCTTAATACGTACATAAACGTACATAAAACATACATGAAGAGGACTGGCAGAACTCATGGTTCACTCCATTGATTGCCCTGTTTCTCTTAGGGGTGGTATATTATGGATAAAAAGGACGGGATGATCTTCCTCACCGGGATCTTTATCATCATCATTGTCGCTCTCGTCATCAAGCCGATGGCAACCGGTGAGAGCCCGGATCTGAGCATGCCGGAGATCCCTTCAATCCCTGGTTTCGGAGACGAGCGGGTACCTGCACCGACTGCACCCCCGACACCGGTGCCGCTTGGCCAGATCCGGATCCCTCATCCATCAACTGTTGAAGGTGCCGGGATTGGCGATCGTCCTGTTCAGGTCTGGGATGGCTCCCCGATCCAGCTCGGGTATGTCGATCCGGGCACCTATCACCTGACACGGGATGATACCTATCTTCAGGCAAATGCCCCCTTCGACTCAGGGCCCAGAACACCTGAACTTGCAACCTATGCCACATTCAGCGCCGGTACAGGCGATGGGTTAACATCCGGAACCCCCCTGACGACCGAAGTCTTTTATATACCATTTCCCCGGTGGGAGATCTGGTATACTCTGGAGACATCGGTTGATCCTGCAGACTCCGGAACTGTGAGCGAGGGTATGATATCCGGTGTAGTTGGATATCCCCGGTTTACCATCACCGTAATGGATGCAGCAGATCCCAGCAGAACGGTTGCCACCATCAGCCCCACAGGCGGTGGCATTCTTGACAGTAGCCTCTGGGAAGGAGATGATGATCCCCGCCCCTGGAAACATAAGTTCTATGAAGGGGGACGGAGCTACTACATGATCATTGAACGGCGGCTCATCGACTCCTATGAGATTGATATCAAGGTGCCGGTGGGATAAGCCGGTCCCCTTATTTGATCTCTATTCCTTCCATCCTTTCAACAACAAGCCTTGCAATCGCCAGATCCTGCACTGCAAGCCCGGTTGAATCAAATATCGTGATTGATTCTGCCGAACTCCGCTCTTTCCGGCCAATCACCACCTCCCCGGAATGGATCGCCTGCTCATAATCATCCACAAAGACCTCGGCACGGGCCAGCAGGGCAGGATCAAGCTCCTGCTTGCCGGGGGCATCGGCTCCGATGGCATTGATATGGGTTCCCGGGCAAATCCATTCAGATCTGATCAGCGGCTCCCGTGATGGGGTTGTGGTGACGAGGAGATCGCAGTTGCAGGCATCTTCAATTTTCCTGACGCTTTTTGCCGGAGACTGCTGATATGCACCAGCAAACCGATCCGCATTCTCATTTCTCCTGCTCCATACGATCACCTCTTCGATATCACACTCTGCTGCGATTGCATGCAGCTGGGCTTCTGCCTGCCGCCCGCTCCCGACAAAACCTATTGTGAGCGGCCTCTTCTCTGCAAGGTATTTCGCAGCGACTGCCCCGGCTGCTCCTGTTCTCATATCGGTGAGGGCGGTTGCATCGATTAAGGCGATCTGTATCCCTGTCGCGGGATCAATCAGAATAATCGTTGCCATCACCATCGGCAGGCCATGTGCAGGATTGCCGGGGTGGACGTTTTACGATCTTGACACCGGCAAGATTCTGTGAGGGGATTGAGGCGGGCATCGTCCGAAAATCACCCTCCGGGAAGGTGATATCGATCTTTGGAGGCATCTGGACATTGCCCCGTCCATGCTCGGCAAAGACGCCCTCGATGGCATGGTTCACTTCGGGGTAGGTGAGGCTCCCGCTGGCATCGGGATAGTATTTCATAGATGAGTAATGATGGGAGGGAGTATTTTGATCTATTGGTTGTGGTAGGGGGAGGAATTATTTTCAATTAGTGCCCTCTTCTGTGTAATCCTCTCCTCCCCACCATCACCTTTTACCTTCTCCGGATCGAATACTTTCCCATGCCTCCGCGATTCCGGTACTTGCGCTCAGACTTTACCCCCTCCCCCGTTGATGTCATTCATATGGATCTCACCTTTGCCATCTCGGATACCGAGACCCGCGTTTTAGCAGAAACCCTCTTCAGGACAAAGGCTGCTCCCATCCGCTCCCTCCGCCTGAACGCAAAGGGACTGGAGATCCACTCCCTCTCATGCCGGGGACACTGGATTGAATATGTGGTGGAGGAAGATGGCATCATCATCACTTTTGGAGATGAAATCCCTCCCGAGACTGAATTTGTCATCCGGAGCGAGACGATCTGCTACCCATCCCATACGCTCCTCGAAGGCCTCTACTATGATGAAACTCCGAAGGGTGCGCCGCCCACCCAGATCACCCAGTGCCAGCAGTGGGGATTTCAGCGTCTGGTCCCCTGTATCGACGAGATGACAGCCAAATGCAGATACAGGACAACCATCATCGCCGACTCGCGGTATACCCACATGATCTCAAACGGCGATGTTGCGATCCCCCGCCACCGGCTCACAAAAGGGCATTCACTCTCCCACTCCTCACGGTTCCTGCACCCCCACCCTGCCCCGGATGAGCTTGATTCAATCACCTATGAGAATATCACGACACCGATGGCGCCATATCTCTTCTTCCTTGGTGTTGGCACCTATGACTCCTTCCAGCGGACTTTTGAATACCCTTCAGGAAGGGCATTTCTCCTCGAAATCCTCTGCCCTCCGGGATCTGATCCGATACGGGCAGAACAGGCGCTTGATATCCTTGAGGATGGCATCCTCTGGGTCTATCTCTTCACCGGCCCCCATTGTTATGAACAGGTTGAGGTCAGGCATGAGATCTACCGGCTCTATAACAAGCGTGCAAAACTCAGGAGACGCGGGGCAGATGAAGAGGATCTCATGCGGATATCCCGCCAGATGGAGCACCTTGATCAGGAGATCGTCGGGGGGTACATCTATACAGGTTCGGTGTACCGGGAGATCGGGATGCAGAACTCCGACTTTGGTGGAATGGAGAATGTCGGCAATACCACCATATCGACAAATCGCCTGATGCCGTTTGCCGGTATGACTGATGCGGGCTTTGAGTACCTGATGCGGGTTAAACTGCATGAGTACTATCATAACCTGAATGGCTCCGAAGTCACAGGAGAGACGCCATTTGAGATATGGCTGAATGAAGCCGTCACTGTCCATATCGAACAGCAGTACCATGCCTTCCACTTCGGCGAGGAGTATAGCCGCCTCCAGACAGTCCTCTCTCTCCTTGACCCGGCGGATGGAACGTTTGCACGGGATTCCGGGGCGGCTGCAATGCCGATTGAGCCTGATGGTTTCAATGATCCAAATGACCTGATCACCTCGGTCACTTATGTGAAAGCCCCTGAATTTGTCAGAATGGTTGAGTTGATCCTCGGAAAAGAGCCTTTTGTCTGGGCTCTCTCACTGTACCACAGGAAGTTTGCACATTCAAATGCAAGCCGTGATGACTGGATCAACCTGATGGGATCAATCGCCGGTATGGATCTCGGACCGATGGCAGAAGGGTGGTTGAAGCGGGCAGGCTTCCCCACAGTCACTGTTCTTCCATCATATAATCCCAAAGACCGCTGCTGTACTCTCCGCCTCCTCCAGTCCGGGGGCGATCCTCCCTGGTGCTTCCCCTTTACGCTTGCCCTGATGAAGGCTGATGGCACAGAAATTGCTTCAAAATGCTATCTGGTTCAGGATGCAGAGGAGGAGATCATTCTTGAAGATGTCGATAGTCCCGACTATTACTCATTGAACCGTGGGTTCTCCTTCTACGGACTCCTTGATTATCATCCTGAAGAGGATCTCCTGTATCTTCAGGCACGGACCGATCCGGAGATCACTGCCCGGTTCTTTGCATATCAGTCTCTTGCCTCTCTTGAGATCCTCCGTCTTATGCAGGACCCGGGAGCAGAACCCTCTCAGGAATTCATCACCCTCTATATCGATCTCCTCTCGGATGCCGAACTGATGGAAGGGGCCGGTGCGCATTTCCTGACAATCTTTGAGGATGGAGGTGATCCCGCCTTTGCCCATCACTATCTGGCTGCCTATCATGCACGGCGAAGCTTAGAACTGGCGATTGCAAAGGCACATGCTCCGACTCTTCTGGCACTGTACCGGGCATACCACCAGACTGATCATACCTGGGAATCAATCGGAGGTCTCGCCGTCTTCATCAGGAACCGCCAGGTGAAGAACCTCTGTCTCCGCCTCCTCGCCCGGCTTGACACCCCGGACGTCCACGAGATGATCAGAAACCAGTATCGGAATACGCATGTTGCAACCGATCGTATGCATGCATTCTCTCTCCTGATCGCCTCATCCGTCCCGGATCGACTGGAATTATTCCGGGAGATGATGGATACATCAAGAAAGGACCCGGTTGTCTGGGAACAGTTCCTTGCTGCAACAACAAGCGCAGATGCCGATGATCTGGTCTCTCTTCTCAGAGAGATTGAAGGCTCAGGCTATCTCAGGATAGAGCAGGCAAATGATCAACGGGCGCTCTATGGGTGTTTTGCCAGGAATCGTAAGATATCCCTTGAGACAGATGAAGGGAGATCATTTTTAGCAGATGCCCTGTTCCGCCTGATGGATGTCAATGAATATACAACAACCGGACTTCTTACCACCTTCTCGCATATTGACCAGATGGATACAAAAACCCATATACCTTTGATGGCGATACTTGTCGATCTCTTAAACCATGCCTCCTCCTTATCAATCCAACAGACACTAAAAAGGATTATCCTTGGGAATCCTACAGCACTTGCCACCTATCAATCACTGAAGGGTCATGTTCCTGATCTGGAACCCTGAAGCAAGCCTGATGATCTGTTGTCAGATGTGATTCACTCCCTCCTATCTTTATATACTCATATCAATTTCAAAAAGCGCATGACCTGAAATCTCCTCTTTTTTTTATCGATGTCAAAATTGAGCTTTTTCAAATTTATTCGATTTTAAATGCTTATTTTTAGATTGGCTATTGTAAAACTTAAATCAGTCGATTTTGACCAAAATAAACTCTCTGGTTACGTAATTGAATGATTATAATCGTTTTCCAACTGAGAAATATTTATATACTGAATTTTGAAACCTATTAGTATCCAAAGAGGGAGATTGTAAGACTTTGACCCAGACTATGCAGATACCAAAAGAACTGTCCGACAGAGAGATCATGAACCATTTCAAAGAGGAGAACATGTGGGGCCTCTGCACAGCAATTGATCTGAAGAATTGCAACCCGGATACGATCCGTGACCCGCAGAAAATTCATCAGTTTGTTGTAGAAGTCTGTGATCTCATTGATATGAAACGCTTCGGTGAACCGGTCATCGTAAATTTCGGTCCAAATGAGCGGGTTGCCGGATACTCATTAGTACAGCTGATTGAAACCTCCTGTATCACCGGGCATTTTGCAAACGACACAAACGGTGCATACCTTGATATCTTCAGCTGCAAGGAATACCCGCCGCAGATCACAGCCGAATTCTGTAAGAAATTCTTTGGCGCAGAGGAGATCAGAACAACCGTCTTCTTCCGCTCCATCTAAACCTTCAAACACCTTTATTTTCAATCCCTCCCAATCCTGATTGTGGATATACCTGATGAGTATCCCTTGATCGGGATTGTCGTTCCATTTCTGCTCATTCTGATCTATGTTGCCATCTCTTCTCTGTTCCTGCCCCCGTTCCTTCTCATCACACTTCTATCGGTGGTTCTTGCCTACCTCGCAACTCCGATAGGCAGATGGATCATTCCTGTTGCCATCGTTGCGGGATTTCCCTGGTGGTATGCCGGTCTCACCGTCCTTGTCCTTGATGCCGTCGGAGCCCTCTTTATGGCGTGGAATTTCCAGCATCTCTTTGCCATTCCACGAATCGGGGTATATATGGAAAGGCTCATCTCGGATGTTGAAGCCATGATTGCTGAAAAACCCTGGATGGAGAGGTTTACTGCATTCACCCTCCTCCTCTATGTGACGCTTCCGATACAGGGTGCCGGCTCCCTGATGGGATCCGCAATCGGGAGATTGATCGGAATCGATCCATGGAAAGTCTTCTGGATCATGGTTTTTGGATCAGGAATCGGATCATTTGGGATGGCTTTTGGATCCGATGCCCTGAGGATCTTTTTGATCGGCAATATCGCAACAGGCATCACTATACTGCTCATCATGCTCTTCTCCGCCGTCTTCACCTACCTCTCGTACCGGGCACTAAGGCGGCGGAGACTATGAGATCCCAAACATCGCAAGTGTTGTGTTCCGGGGATCAATCTCATCCCAGTCCCATCCAAGACCTTCAAGAATTCGTGAAATCGGCCCTTTTACCGTCTTCTCAAGCATCGTCTCCCAGTCGATGACAAACTCCGGCGGCACTTGGTCGGGATATTCAAAACAGATGACATCAGTCTTTGGGTAGGTGCTTGTGACATTTTTGATATAGACACGCTTTGGCTTGCTGCCTTTCTTAAAATCTGTCTTCAGGTAGGTATTTGAGTAGATTGCACCTCTGATATGTGCGTCTTTTGTATCATAATCCTGAAGATGTTTGCCGATGCCGCCTGGGATACCGGCATCCTCAAGCGGACAACGTCCCGCACGGTAATGCCGGATTACCTCTCTGAGGTACTCCTTCACGGAATCGAATCCGGCACCCTGGAGGATCATCTCCATCACGGTCTTCTGGACGATCTTTGTAATCTGGGGTGAATCAGATCTCCTCATCTCAAAGCCGACGATATCGATCTGGTCAACCGTTGCCCCTTCCTTCCAGATGAGATGTCCGGCATACCGTTTCTTTCTGCCTGCCTGGAAGAACCGGCGATAGACTTTCTCGAACTTTATCGAGAAGTAATGCGTATCTGCATTCAACACCTCCTCTGCAAAGGCACGGAAACTCTTATTCAGCTCTTCCTCGATCTCACGGGCGATCAGTATGGTCTGTTTTAGATCAGATGGCGGTAGTTCGACAAAACAGGAATCGGTATCGCCATACAGGACAAAGTATCCTTTCTTGTCAATGATATCCCGTGTATGCTGGATGATCGCCCGTCCGACAGAGGTGACCGCAGATCCGATCTCCCGATCATAGAGCCGGAAACGGGAATACCCTGAGACACCATAGTAGGTGTTCATGATCACCTTCAGGACATTCTGCTGGAGATCGTAGAGGATGTACTCATCAGATCCATATTCAAAGGTGTTCCTGATCCGCTTCTTCTCATCCCGCTCGGCGAGCAGTTCCGATATGATGCTCCGGGTAAGTCCGTCAGGAGATCGTTTGAACCGGATTCCGTTTGGAGCCTTGATCTCACCTGAGGGATCTTTTGTCTCGGGAGAGGCATTCAGGGTCATCATCGCCATCGGGTAGAGGGATTTCAGATCGAGAACAATGACATTCTCCCGGACTCCTGTTGCAGGTTCAAAGACGGTTGCCCCTTCAAACTCATCCCCTGCTGCATTCCCCTTCGAGGGCAGGACAAACGTGCCTGATGCTTTTCTTAGGATATAGATATCAATGACATTTGATGAGTTCAGGGTCCGATCGAGCGGGCATCCGACATAACGTGCAATCTCCTGGTAGAACCGGATAATCGTGTTCTTTGCATCGATCCCGACACAGAGCTCCACATCCTTGTAATTGTACTCGATCAGCTTCACCGGATCCATCTTCCAGAGATCAAAGACTGTTCCGGTGTACCTGACTTTCCGCTCTCCGAGTTCATCCTCTGCAATTGCGTCAAGACGGTAAGACTCCTTCTGCGACCCCTGCATCTTCTTGTATGCAGTCAGGAGATCGAAGACAACACGGCCGCGGATCGCATTCCGGTCGGTCTGGCCAGGCAGACGGGAGAGATCAGCCGGGTTCAGCCCGAGTGTTGCCATCCTCCGGGTAATATAGGCGATATCAAAGTCGAGGATATTCCAACCGCTGATGATATCCGGGTTTGTATCCCTGATATGTGCAGTAAAGGCAGTGAGCATCGCTCTCTCGTCAGGATAGGAGCAGATCGTATGCCGTCCCTCGGAGAAGCAGCCGTTTGCGTACCCGCCGTTTTGTACTTCCCCCTCAGGTGATGTCTTCGCATCAGGTGATCTCAGCAGGAAGGTTGTGTACCGGGTATCAAAGGAGTCATAGCAGGTGATACAGAAGATCGGCTGCTTTTCCGGCTCAGGAAAACCATCTGAATCATCGCATTCGATATCGAGGAAACAGACGCGGGCAGGCGCATCAACATCGGCTGGACAAACCTCGGTATATTCGACGGTTGTTCCCGGCACCCTCACCCCGCCTGTTACATTGCAGTCGATCATGAACCGTGTGGCAAAGGGTATATCTGCCTCGAAATGGTGATAGCGTTCACGGACATCACGGATATCTCCCGGCCGCCGGGTATAGAGCCGGACAACCTCTTCGCCCTTGATCGTCTTTGACCGGATATCCGAGACTTCAATGGTGTCAGGATGGTTCTCCCGTGCCGCCTCACCTGCCGGGACATAAAAATATGGCCGGAACCCGGAAACATCCACCGCCACAGCCGAGCCATCCCTCTTTCGCCCGAAGATATGGATCAGGGGACCGCCTGGGGCATTGCTGTACTCAACCTGGATGACTGCTATCTCAAGATCAGACATCAAGCCTCCGGCAGAGGGACTTTAGGAATGCTCCGGCTTCATCAAGCTGCCCCCTCTCCCATGCATCAAGCGGCCAGTTTGGGATCACCTTCGCACCATTCGAAGAGACACGAACCGGAACTCCCATCGCACAGTTTGAATACCCGTATTCACCATTAAGGGAGAGTGCAGCGGTTATTGTATCGCTCTTCTCACCCTTCAGCATCCGTACAAGATCAATGATATGGGATGCCGGTCCAAAGGCGGTTCCGCCCTTGCCTGAGATAACTTCCATGCTTGCTCCCCGTAGTTCTGCGAGGATCTTCTCCCGCTCTGGAAGTGGCATCTCCCTGCCCAGATGAGAGAAGAGGGGTACCTGATGTTCGCCATGCTCTCCAATCACAAACGCAGGTCCGTCAATCCCGCGGCTTCCGAGCGCTACCTCAAACCGCCGGGAATCGAGCTGCCCGCCAAAACCAATGCAGTCCTCCTGCGGCATCCCGAGTTTCTTCTGGAAATAATAGCAGAAAACATCCATTGGATTTGAGACAACAATCAGTTTCCCACCAAATCCTCCCAGATGTTGTATACATGCCTCGGCAACAGAAAGGTTTGCATCGAAGAGGTCCGCCCTCGTCTTAATAGAGGGATTGCGGGGTGATCCTGCTGCAAATATGCAGATGTCCGCATCATGAATCCTGCCAGTCTCTGTAGAGATTGGTATATCCGTATTCGTATGGAGGAGATCGAGGGCCTGGGCGCGGAGGAGTGGCTTGTAGACATCTGCTAAAATCAACTCATCGATAATACCGAGGGTGGTAGCTGCAAAGGCACATTCTCCCCCGATTCGCCCGACGCCAAGCACTGCAAGGCTCGTCATAATACTGGTACTATGGGGTATGCTCATTATTAAACAGCACCAATTCCCTCTGGATGATTACATTACAAAAGGATCAGGTCTCTGTCGGGGGGGTTGATCTTGATAACCATCTCATCCTGGCAGCAGGAGTCCTTGGAACAACCGGAGCATCCCTCTTGCGTATGCGCCGCCTGGGTGCCGGGGGAGTGGTTACCAAATCAATTGGTCCGGTCCCAAAAGAGGGGCATGCCGGCCCCTGCCTGGTTCCGCTTGAAGGGGGGCTCATCAATGCGATGGGGCTCCCAAACCCATCAAAGAATTTTGTACCTGAACTGGAGACTCTCTCCGGGGAACCTGTTATTGTCAGCATATTCGGGGGAACACCCGCTGAGTTTGGCGAGGTTGCCTCCTGGTTTGAGGGAATTGCAGCCGGATTTGAACTGAACCTCTCCTGCCCCCATGCAGAGGGGTACGGTGCTGCGATCGGATCCGATCCCGCCATGGTCCGTGCCTGCACCGAGGAGGTGGCAGCATTTGGGAGGCCTACATGGGTGAAACTGACTCCTAATGTCACTGACATCGGTGCCATCGGGCGGGCTGCAGAAGAAGGCGGGGCAACTGCCCTTGTTGCAATCAATACCGTCCGGGCGATGCGGATCGCAATCGATCTCAGGCGGCCGGTGCTTGGGAACCGGTTCGGGGGTATATCGGGTCCGATGATCTTCCCGATTGCGCTCCGGTGTGTCTATGATCTCTATGAAGCCTGTTCGATCCCAATCATCGGGTGCGGCGGCGTCTCCTCTGCTGCGGATACAATCGAGATGATGATGGCGGGTGCGTCTGCGGTGCAGATCGGATCTGCCGTCTATGATGACTGTTCTGTCTTCAAAACCATCGCAGACGAACTCTATTCGCAAGATGGAATTTCTGCCGCCGAGCTCGTGGGGTGTGCCCATGCGTGATGGGATGCCGGTTGTGGTGACGGTGACTGAGGTCATCGACGAGACTCCGACTGTGAAAACACTCCGTTTTGATCGCGAATTTGCCATCCTCCCCGGCCAGTTCTGCATGGTATGGGTGCCGGGAATCGATGAGGTGCCTATGGGTTTCTCGTCGCCTGATTCGATCACCGTCCAGAAAGTGGGGGAGGCAACAGCGGCACTCACCTCGCTTACACTAGGAGAGATGATCGGCATCCGGGGCCCCCTTGGAAACGGCTTCACACCGAAGGGGCGGGTCCTTGCGATAGCAGGCGGTGTCGGTGTCGCCCCGCTCTATCCGCTGGCTGTAAACGGGTCCGTTGATACCTTCATCCTCGGTGCACGGACAGAAGCAGAACTCGTCTTTGCCCGTTCGCTTGCTGTTCTTACCGATCTCAAAATCGCAACTGATGACGGGACTGCCGGGTACCATGGTTTTGTGACCGGGGTGCTGGATGAACAGATCGATCCCCTCTCCTATGATACGATCTGTGTCTGCGGGCCTGAGATGATGATGAAAGGGATTTTAAACCGCCTTTCAGATGCTGGGATTGCCGATCGCGGTCAGTTCTCGCTTCACCGGTACATGAAATGCGGTGTCGGGGTCTGCGGATCATGTGCGATCGATCCGGAAGGTCTCTGTGTCTGCCGGGACGGTCCGGTCTTTACAGGGGATCGGATCATCAATTCTGAATTTGGAACGTACGCACGGGATGCAAGCGGCCGGAGAAAACGGGTCTGAACCTATTTTGACCCATTAATTGCTTTTAGATCTCCCAGATCATTGATATTTGTAAAGGATTTCAGGTCCGGGTCAATCTCCCGGATCTCCTGAATCTGAATAAATTTTGTATTGATGCTCCTGATCATCTCACGGAGTGAGTACGAGGCATGGGTGGCGATGTATGCCTTCAGTGCATCCTTTCTATAGACGGCATGCAGGGGTTCGTACATCTCTTCATTCCAGTAGGGCACTGCAGAATCGGCATCTTGTATTGAAGTGAAGAGTAACTCGACAACGTCAGATCGAATACAGGGCATATCACAGGCAGTAATAAAAATAAGATCGCCTTCTGCCTCTTCGACACCTGCAATGATCCCGCCAAGCGGTCCGATTCCGCGTACCTGATCACAACAGATTTTTATGTCCGGGATATCCTGAAAACGGCGGCATTGCTCCTCGTCGCGGGCGACGATGATGATCTCGTCTGTAGCCTTTGAGAGAGCAGAGATCAGATGGGAGAGGAAGGATTTCCCTCCGTAGGTGAAGAAATACTTCTCCATTCCTCCCGATCGCCGTGCCTCGCCACCGACAAGGATCAATGCAGTCCTCTTCTCATTCATGGTGAATAATAGGTTTATTTGATTTTCTCAAATTTATGGATGTTCTTTTGTCTCTGGCTTTCAAGCCTGAGAAGGTCTACCTTGATTCGGATATCCGGTGTAAAGCCCCCGACATCCTTCTCTCCAACGACACGGTGACAGGGGATCACAAGCGGTGTCGGATTCCTCCTGAGTGCTCCTCCGACTACCCGTGGATGGGTGCCTGATGCGTCTGCTACCTCACCGTATGTCATCGTCTTCCCATAGGGAATGCCTCTCACAACCCTGTAGATTGCAGCAGATGTCGATTCCCCTTCATCTGCCGGGGAGCGGAGTTCCGAGAGATCAGATCGTTTCCCAGCGAGGTATTCGGTGATTGCCGGATGAAGTCCGTCTTCCCCATCAGAATGTCCAAACCAGACCCGATAGATATACTCATCATCCCATGCAGCAGAGACCGGCCAGAGACCGAATCTCCCGCTACCTTCCCTCATCGCCATCGGGAGAGCACCCCGGGTATCATATCGGCGGTAATGGCAGTCATCTCCTCCTGCATCCAGGGTGGGAGGCCGCTTTTTACCTCGGTATCGAGAAACCTGCTGTCTCCGAGGATGAGCACCCCGCGATCATCCGGCGTCCTGAGCACGCGACCGAGTGCCTGGGCGGCTTTGTTAATGGCGGGAAGTGTATAGGCGATGAACTCCCCGTCTTTTCCAAACTTCCGTCTGAAATACTGGATGCTCATCGCCCTCACCTGGGTATAGGGGGCAAGAGGGAGCCCGACGACCATCGCACCCGAGAGGAGTTCGCCCCTGTAGTCGAGCCCCTCACTCCATTTGCCGCCGCAGACAGCAAAGAGGATGCCGGATTTTTTCTTTGCAGGGAGTCCGAGGAATTCTGCCAGCATTTCTGTTGCCTCACCTGCATCACGCGGCTCTACAAATACTTTCTTCTTTCTGATGGCGCACCGATCTGCATATTCGCTCATGATCTGGTACGAAGGGAAGTAGACTGCGAGGTTGCCGGGCACCCCGGCAAAAGCCGTGATCGTCCGGACAGTCCGCTCGATGTTGCCTGCATCCTGCCTCATACGAAAGGCGGTCGTGATATCCCCTGATGTGAGGAGAAGGCGGTTCTCTTTTGGAAATGCATTTGGTATTGAGAGGGTGGCAACATCCATATCCTCAAAATAGTACTGCCTGAAGCTGTTGATTGGAGAGAGTGTGCCGCTGATGAAGATCGAGGCGTGGTGGGATCCAACAATAACCTTGAGTTTCCCGGCAGGATCGATATTCCTGACCTCAAGGATCACCGAGTCCTCCTCTTTCCGAAAGACAGTCAGGTATGCCGGATCGGTTGCCGAGCAATGGATTCGGTAGAGGAACTCGCAGAGCCGTTCGATGGAGGTCTCCTTGAACTCGCCTTTCTGGAGGCTCTTTTCCCGCACGACATCACTGATTGCAATGATATCCTCAACAATTGCCGCCATCGACGGGTAAAGGGAGCCTTTTGTCAGTATCCGATCGAAGATTGCCGGGTCAAACCAGTCCTCGGTCTCATTTGAGCGGCGGAGGCCGTCCATGAAGTCACGTATCCTCGGCAGCACATGCCTGACAGCTTCTGCACCCTTCACCTTCGACTTCAGGGATGAGAGTTCATGAGATGCCTGCTGGATGTCCCGCTCCTGGAGGGAGACACTCTGGATCCCCTGTACCACATCCCCGACATTGTGTCCTTCATCAATGAGAAGGATGATGTCCTGCGGCTCAACATTTAGCGAGACGAGCAACTGCTCCCTGATATCGTCATTAAAGAGATGATGGTAGTTTACGATGATGACATCCGCATGTTTTGCCGAGGTCATCATCAGATCATAGGGGCAGAGGCTGCCAGCATATGCATGGAGATTATCGGGGTTCACGACATTCAGCGCGGCTTTCTCGGCTTTTCTCCGGATCTCCTGCGATGGCACCAGCCTGAATCCTTCATCCCCTTCAAGAAAGACCCTGCTGTTGACGAAATACGGGCAGATGAGCGGATGGTCACGGTCCTGGCGCTTGATCTGCCTCAGAATCTCCGGATCCTTTGCAGGCACAAGCGATCCCTTTATCGCCCGCTCCCGCATCAGGGCGCTGGTGAAGTTCTTCACTCCTTCACATTGCCGGTACACATCCCCGATCCCGCCGAGCGGGCACATGCTCCGTTTCCCGATCAGGTAGGTGAACTTCAGCCCCGGCTTCTTCTGCCTGATCAGATCAAGCTCCCTGATGAAGGTATTCAGCTGGCTGATCGTCCTGACAGCAACAAGAATTGTTCTTCCCTTTGATTCTGCAAGGAGGGCAGAGATGACACTTGATTTCCCGCTCCCGGTCGGCGCATCGATCAGGAGTGTGCCGCCGTTTCTGGTTGTCTCTGCTGCGGCATTCAGCATCTTCTCCTGATGAGGGCGGTAGCGGGTATAGGGGAACCAGTCGTCAATAGAGCTCATATAATTCTCTTATTTTGGAATGTTGGATATCCTGTTGTTCAGGATCATTGGGTAGCAGATTATAAATCGGTGACGTTTTACCCCTATCCCATCTTATGCCCTCATAGTTTTTTTGTCAATACGAAACTGCTCACATTCATCAAAACACCATCTCTTTTGTTTTTTCTGAAGGGTGATGGATCGATTTAATCCTCCCAGAGTCCCAATATAGATCCATGGCGATCCACCCGATAGACTTCCGGTACGGCACAACCGAGATGCGCCGCATCTGGAGCGAAGAGGCGAGATTTAATGCAATCATCAGGGCCGAAGTGGCACTTGCCGCAGCCGAGGCTGAGATCGGCCTCATCCCGATGGAATCGGCAGAGGCGATTGCTGCTGCAGCACCGAAGGCATCTCTCCGCCGGGCAAACGAGATTGAAGCCGAGATCAACCATGATATGATGGCTGTTGTGAAGGCGCTCGCCGAGGTCTCCGGCCCCGCCGGACGCTGGGTGCATTACGGGGCGACCTCAAACGATATCCTGGATACGGCAACCGCCCTTCAGATTAAAGATTCCCTCGACTGTATCGAAGAGAAGCTGAAGATCCTGCTCAGGGTTCTCATTGAGAGGAGCACTGCCACAAAGACGCTCGTCTGTGCAGGGAGAACACATGGCCAGATCGGTGTTCCCACAACCTACGGCCTCCGCTTTGCCATATGGGCAAGTGAGATCGGTCGCCATATCATCAGGCTCCGTGAGATGCGCCCACGGGTTGTTGTAGGGCAGATGACCGGCGCGGTCGGAACGCAGGCTGCCTTTGGAGAGGACGGGATGGAGGTGCAGGCGGCGATGATGCGCCACCTTGGGATCGGCTCAGTGGATGTTTCGAACCAGGTGGTTTCCCGGGATCGGTATGCCGAATACTTCTTCCTCCTCGCAAACATCGCAACCACCCTCGATAAGATCGGGATAGAGATCCGTTCTCTCCAGCGGACAGAGATTGCCGAGGTTGAAGAGGCTTTTACCAAGAAGCAGGTCGGATCCAGCACGATGCCGCATAAGAGAAACCCGATTAAGAGTGAACAGGTAGGTGGTCTTGCCAGGGTGATCAGATCCGCAGTTGAGCCTGCACTCCTGAATAACACCCTCTGGGATGAGCGGGATCTCACGAACTCCTCCTGCGAGCGGGTGATCTTTCCAGAAGCAACCATCCTCTGCGATCACTGCCTCAAGGTGATGGTGCAGGCACTTGAGGGACTGATCATCAAGGAAGAGAATGTGGCAAAGAACCTTGATCTGCTCCATGGCATCAATCTTGCCGAGTCGGTGATGATCGAACTCACAAGGCGCGGGATGGATCGGCAGGCAGCTCATGAGGTGATCAGGGCAACCAGCATGAAGGCGCTTGAAGAGAAGAGGCCGCTTGCTGAGATCCTCTCTGAGATCCCCGAGGTGACTGGTTTAATCTCCTCTGCTGAGATCGAAGATGCACTCCTGCCGAAACGCTATATCGGCACCTCGGTACAACAGGTAGAGCGGGTGATCAAGAAGCTCGCCCCGCTCACCTCTTAATCTCCCCATTTTCTATAATCCAAAGATCAGGCCGGAAAAGATCTTCCTTCTGCCTGACCCGCTGCCGGCTGCGAGATATGCATCTGCACAATCTCCCACTGGTGTCCGGTGCCCCGGAGTACCATCGTGATCCGGCATGGGATCTCGTTTTTATCTGCTGTGAAGGTGAGATCTCCCATCACCCAGGCGATCGTCCCTTCAGCTTTTATGGTGCAGTCTGCCATCCTGACAGAGATGGTCTCAAACTCTTCAAAATCGTGGCTGAGCTGCCTCTCCATCTCCTCATGGTTTCGTACAATCTCATCTGCACCCGTTCCAAATCCCATCATGTCAGGCGCAGTGATTGCGAGGATCCCTTCAAGATCCTTCTGTGAGTAGAGATCACAAAAACGGGTCAGCAACCCCTGGATCTGATCTTCTGTCTGTCTGCTGAGCATCGAAGATTATTGGTGATGTTGGTTGATAAGGGAGGATGGTGATCTGGTGTGGAAGAAAAAGATTGGGTGTACCTGCGGAACTTACCTAATCATTCGAAAGCGCATCAATCGGGTTCATCTGTGCTGCCCGGTGAGCCGGATACACCCCTGCTGCGATACAGATGACTGTTCCGATACACATCCCATAAAATATTGTGAATACGGTGTTGAATGTCATCAGGTACTTGATATCCTGCATGATGAGCAGGATGAGAAGCCCGCCGCCGATGAGGCTCATCACCCCTCCGCAGACCGATCCGATCAGGCCAAGAATCGTTGCTTCGTACAGGAACATCTTGCTGATATCACTCTTCTGGGTACCGATACTCCGGAGAATCCCAATCTCCTTGATCCGCTCGTTCACCGAGATGAGCATCACATTCAGGATGCTGACTGCGGCAACGACAAGCGATATTCCGCCAATTGCCATGACAAAGAGTGATATCTGGCCGATTGCATCCTGTATGGATGAGATCATCGCCCTGAAATCCATTATATTGACGACATCCTCACGCCGGTTCAGCCTGGCATCGATCTGATCCTTGATACGGTCGATCTCATCGAGATCTTCAACGTTGATGACAACCTGATCGTATTTACCCTTCCCCCCATACTTTGATTCATACCACCGCTCGGATGCGATGATGGAATTGTCAGTCTGGATGCCGCCAGAGAAACCGGTATCTTCAAGGATTCCTACAACACGCATCCGTTGTTCATGGCTTCCGATGCCGATTGTAATGAAGTTGCCTTCTTTGATATCGTACTGTCGGGCCAGACTCTGGCCGATCATCACACCTTCTGTTCCCGAGACGTACTTTCCTGATACCAGGGTTGTTATTGACGGAAGTTCTCCTGGATCAACACCGTACACGGAGGCATACCTCCGGTTATCTCCGACTTTGATCTGGTCATAGGTATTGTAGAAGGCGATTGTCGGGTGCCTCCCCGCGATCAACTTGATCTGCCTGATGTCCCGCTCATCAATTCCTGCTTTCTGATCTCCAACTGAGGGTCCTGCCGGGGTGATGATTATTGAGTTGCCCATGTTCATCAGCTCATCAGATACAGACTGCTCAAGGGCACCGCCGAGAAGACCCATCGAGGTGATCGCAACAACGCCGATGATGATCCCAAGTGCCGCAAGAATTGATCTGAAGAGATGGAGCCTGACATTTCTCTTTGCCAGTTCAAATGTCATTCCGAGGCGGATCACTGGATCACCCCGTCGCGGATGGTGATGATCCGATCTGCAAAGGATGCAATCTCATCTGAGTGGGTGACCATCACGATCGTCTTCCCCTGTCCGTTCAGATTGGTGAGAATATCCATAATCTGTTGCCCGGTCTTTGAGTCGAGGTTGCCTGTTGGTTCATCGCAGAGGAGAATCCGTGGATCATTGGCAAGGGCCCTGGCAATTGCAACTCTTTGCTGCTGGCCACCTGAGAGCTGATTTGGGGTGTGGTGGATGTGGCCTCCATCAAGGCCGACGAGTTTTAAGAGATCAGCTGGCTTTCCGGTGGTATCCCGTGCACCGGACTTTAGGATAAGCGGATATTCGACATTCTCAAATGCCGTCAGGAGGGGGATTAGATTGAATTTCTGGAAGATAAAGCCGATTGCATCTCTGCGCAGATCTGTAAGCTCAGAATCTGAGAGTTCACGGGTATTCTTTCCTTCAATATAGAGGTCGCCGCTTGTCGGCTGATCCAGGCAACCGATCTGATTCAAAAGGGTTGTTTTCCCTGAGCCGGACGCTCCCATTATTGCAACAAATTCACCAACGCCGATATCAAGAGTGATGCCGTTTAGTGCGTATACATCTCCTGCCTCCATCGGATAGATTCGTTTGACCTCTTCAAGCCGGATACAGATCTCCATTATCTTCTCCATGTGTGGTGCAGGAATCCTGCCTGATGTAAAATATATTGTACATTTTTGTATTTATGGATTGTGAGCCGTTCAATCCGGCTTCATTTCTTCATCATACAAAAAGATCTCATCGATCAAAACTCCAAAATATCGGCTGATCTTAAATGCAAGTTCAAGTGATGGATCGTACTTCCCTTTTTCAATAGCCAGGATCGTCTGCCTGGTGACGCCAAGCGCAGTAGCTAACTCCTCCTGCGTCAGGTTGTGCGCGGTCCGATGGAACTTGATGGTATTATTCATCTCTTATGCTCCAAACTTTCTGGAATAGTACAGCCAGAAGAGAAGGTAGATGGACATGATCAGGACGATGTTCTGCATGAGTGCATATCCCCAGACCAGGAGATTTGATGCACCTGCATAATACCCCATGAAGAGGATAAATAATGAGAAGAAGAGGAGAAGCAACACTGAAGTCTCAAGTGTCCGGACCGCTGTCTTCTCGTAAATTGCCACCAGCCGTTCATCAATGATGATATTCAGCCTCCTCCATATCCAGAAGAGATAGAGCATAAGGGCAAGGAGCATAAAAGAGAGCAGGTCAAGGTTCCCGGAGGAAGCGGCTACCCAGATACCTCCTGCCAGCAGGATGGCGATGAGAATCATTGCTGCTTTTGAAACGATCCGATTCATCCTGCAAGTAGTTGAGTTCATCCTTCTAATAATGGTTCTTCCCCACTTCTCTGATGGTCGATATTATTCAAAAGAGATAATAATTGATGAATAACCTCCAATTGTTATTGCATACTCAATATAAACAACAAATGGAAGGGTTGTATTCCTGCATTCAGATCAACATAATCATTTGTTGGTTTTAACTGGCGGGGTGAAGGGGACGGAGCGGGAAGTCTTTGGTCTTCAGGCCGGAGATGAAAGCGGAGCTGCCCTTTCAACTCTGCGATAGATATATCTTCCTGAATGTACTATTTTTTCTTATCCCATATGAAGTATAACGTACACTATCCTACATACATGATCCACGCCGGGTTTTATGAGAGGGTGCTGATCATCAGAAATAAACAAATCCATAAACATCTTACCCTCTGTATATGAGCAGATCCTTCTTCAGTGATCCCGATCACTTTCACTTTTTTGGGCCCGCATTTGATCTCACCAATGATCATCTCACCTATGACGAGAAGAATAGACTAATCGGGATCATCACTGAAACCTTTGAAGAGTATCCCGATTGCCGCGAAGTGACTCTTGCCCTTGCATCACTCTATGAGTCCATCGGGGATCATATGTCAGCACACAGCACATTGATTGATGATTACTTCTTTAGGGACTCATCCCTCTGCATGATGCGACAGGCATTCCTTAATCGTTCATGGTATAAAAAGCATGATAAAAAAATATTAGCAAACCTCACGAAACGGCATAACGATCCACAATTAATGCGACGGCTCTATGCTTTCCTTGGTTTTACCCTCATGGAAGATGATAAGAGGGCAAAAGAGCTATGGAATAATCTGTTAGCGGAAACATTGTTTCGTCCATCTTCTGGAACAAACGATATCCTGGACCATTCATATAGATATTCTGTCTTCCATAATCTGTCATTCCGTGAGCAGATCGAAGGTATCAGATACCTTCTTCGAGCAAAAATCTCTGATAATCTGGAGGTAGAACTCATCAGTTTTACTGAGGCCATACCAGCGTATCTCCATAATCTCCTTTCATTGGTCATGCTCTTTACATCTGATACTGAAGATGCGGAGATAAGGGATCCCCTCAATGTTGTGATTGCTGCTGCTTTTGGGAGTGTCGAGATAATTGATGGCTTTCTTGCAGACGTTGAAAAGAGGATTGATGAGGTGTTTGTGGAATATATCGATTTACAGAAAGAGGAGGCGGTTACAATTGGTGAGGAGGCAATTGCCCTCATTCACCTCCTTAACTGGGTCGATGATCCAATATTGCATGAAGAAGGGTTCTATGATGAGTTTGAGAGACTCATGCAGAGTACAAACTCCAGTGTCCTTATAATTGCAGATTGGATCATTCGTCAGATTCCTGCTGAGAGATTAAAGGATCTGCCCCCAGAATATCAACCGGAATATTTCAGGAAGAGAGCTGAGCTGCTCGAAGATTATTATGATGATGAAACTGATGACGAAGATCTCTATTTAGAAGAACCGGAGGAGAGGATACCCGATGAGATACTTGCACTTTCCCCCGAAGAAGTGCTCGAACATGATGATATTGAACTCTTCTTCTCCTATCTCAGAGATCATATCAGTGACGGTAATTACCTCGATATGAGCGTAACCTTCATTGAACTGGGTCTTGATCTTGACCGGATGGACGAAGTCTTCGACCAAAAAGCTGTGTTTCTGGAACATAACTGCAAACAGGCACTGACTCTCATCAACTCATACCTCTTTGTTCTGGACAGGAATTACAAACGAGCAGAGGCACTCATACATCAAGGTGATATGGATCCGGACGAGGCCGCACTCTTCCTGGCAAGGATCTATCTCCAAACAGAATCTCCGAAGAAGGCAGTTAAAATCTGTGAGAAGCTTCTGAAAAAGAAACGTCTCGGGGTTGATCCCTACCCGGTCCTGGTCCTGGCATACAGGGCAGCAGGCAGTGAGAAGAAGGCACAGAAGGCTGAAGCTGCATGGAAAAAGCAAGCGTAGAAAGGCCTTTTCTGAAGAGAGGTGCTGCTTGTTGCACCTCTCCCCCCGTACATTTTATTGGAGAAGGAAGTATTCAGATATCCGGCAAAGTCATGCCCCCTGTCTTTTCCTCTGTTAGCAGCCAGAACCAGAGGGGCAGGTAGCGGATTCTTTTTCCGGATACAATCTCTTCGTCAAAAAGGTCTGAGGTCAGTATCAGTCCATGAGAGATCCCAAAATGATCCATGGCAGAGAGGAGCCCTTGTATCTCCCTCTCCCGTGTCGATGGGTCGGAGATGTCGAATGAGACCTGGATTAATTCAAACGATTTCAGGCCCAATTTCAGAACAAAATCCACCTCTAGCCCTTTGTCATCCTGCCAGTAATAGATCTCACGGCCGCCCCGATAAAGCTGCAAAAAGACCAGGTTCTCTAGCAGCCTCCCTATATCTTCAGAGAACCGGAATGAGACTGCATTCATCATACCGGGATCGATACAATAGAGTTTCCTCGGCTTATTCACCTGTTTTTTGAGCGAGTCATCATAGTGCCTGACAGAGAAGAGCAGGAATGCATCCTCCAGATAGGAGAGATAGTTGATAATCGCATCGGTACTGATGGCCTGAAATCCGGAGAAGAGCTTTCGCAGTGAATTATAGGTATGCGGCTTTGCTACATTTGATATGCAGAATATAGCCAGTTCCTTGAAAAGAGCAGGGTTCCTCACCCCATGCCGGGTCACGATATCCCGAAAGATGATATCATCAAAATATGATTGGAGCAGGAGGGTTTCATCAACTGTGGGGTAGACAACAACCTCAGGGAACCCCCCCCGTGTAAGGTATTGTTGAAAGAGCCTCCTGATTTCGATCTTCCTCTCAGAAAACGGGAGGGTTTTCAGATCAAGAGGGATCTGATGATGTTCTACATATTCCCTGAAGCTAAATGGATACATTCTGGTTGTAAGGTGCCGCCCGGTGAGGCGGTTTGCCACCTCCTCTGAGAGGAGTGATGCATTCGATCCGCTTATAACAATCCTGAGGTTTCGCTTTCTGTCATAAATACCCTTGATCCACCGTTCCCATCCGGGGAAATTCTGGATTTCATCCAGGAAAAGGTATAATCTCTCAGTCTCTCCAGACGGATAGAGTTCCCTGAAGGTGTCTATTAATCGATCGAGCTCATCGCCATTCAGCGGCTGTAGCCTGTCGTCATCGATATTGAGATAGAGGATCCTTGATTTCGGAACACCATTTTTCATCAGTTCCTCGATCTGTTGAAACATGAAGTACGTCTTTCCGCATCGCCTCACGCCGATGATGTCGTTGATATGAGGAAGTTCAAGCTGTATGCTGGTTCGCCGGGGAGAGAGCGTGGGGAGATCTCTCTCTTGCCACTCGATGATCGCAGCCTTCAGTTTGGCACCAGTATCCATGATCCAGAGTTGACCTGGTACTTCATATACCTATCGTCTATAAACGATAAAAAAAGTGAATTTTATCGTGTGTAAACGACAGATAGAGAGGTGAGCATGAAAGGTATATCATTTACCAGGCTGAAAGAAGAAATGAAACTGATTTTAAAAGCAGATGATGCTGATATGGGGATTCGAACCCCAGTCGTCGGCGTGAAAGGCCGACATGATTGGCCACTACACTATATCAGCCATGCAACAAAAGTGCTATACAAGGTAGACCTTTTGAAATAAAAAGATATTGATATGATTCTATCCATCAGGCTGCTTTTTTCTCCAGTCCGACACCTGGATCAGACCGGAGTGCCTTCGGTCTCGGTGATGGTTTTGAACGCGGCCATGATCTGTTTGGTGATGGGGCCGGGCCGCCCGCTGCCGATTGCCCTGCCATCAACTTTCACGATCGGAGCAATCTCAGCAGCAGTTCCTGTAACGATCATCTCGTCTGCGGTATAGAGATCAAAGAACCCAAGCTCTATCACTTTCAACTGGATGCCAAGTTTCTCTGCAATCTCAATGAGGACATCCCGGGTGATTCCCTTCAGGTTCGTCAGGGTATGAGGAGCATAGATGATCCCATTCTTAACAAGGAAGATATTATCGCCGGATCCCTCTGATATCCTGCCCTGTGCATCGAAGAAGATCGCCTCATCCCCGCCCTTGTAGTTTGCCTCAATCTTGGCGAGGATATTATTGAGATAGTTCAGGCTCTTCACATTGGGTGGCAGGGCATCCGGTGCATTCCTTCGTATGGAAACCGTAACGGCAGTCAGACCCTTTTCATAGAGATCACCATACATCGCACCCCATTCCATTGCAATACAGACGATCGTCGGCTTTGGACAGTGACGGGGATCAAGTCCCATCGTACCGGCTCCCCGGCTGACAATCGGGCGGATGTATCCGTTCTTAACCCCGTTTCTCCTGACCGTCTCGATGATGATCTCAGCAAATTCGTCTTTTGAGACAGGCACAGTCATATCGATCATTTTGGCAGAATCATATAGCCGGTCGATATGTTCCTTTAAACGGAATATCCGTCCATTATAGCTGCGTATCCCTTCAAAAACACCATCACCATAGAGGAAACCATGGTCAAAGACCGAGACCTTCGCCTCCCCTTCAGGAAAGAATTTTCCATCGATGTATATTTCCATGTAAGAGTATTGGAAAGAGGATCAATGTATTAGTTTTGCTTCGTACCTGATCCGCAGCAACACTCAAGAAATGTCCCAATCATATCAGCACTTGCAACAGGGTGGAGATGGGCATAGCTGCCAACCGAATTATTCACAAGAATCCCGTCATTTCCAGAGGTTATTCCCTTCCCACGTGATAGCCTGAATGCATACTGTTGATTGGAGTCCATCTGGATCTCACTATAATGGAACTCATGACCCCGAAATACCGCTCTTCCAAGGGGGCCGGCAAGCGACTCTCCTTCAACATATCCAAGCACCCGTCCTGAAGGAATCAGGGTTATTCCCGGAAAAACACCACACATCTCATGGATTGATGATGTTTCCTGCTCCTGCCATCCTGCCTTTCTGGTGATCGATCTGGTGAGGTACATCAGACCGCCGCATTCCGTATAAAACGGGATACCATTCTCTGAAGCACCAGCTATTGCACTCCGCATTCCGGTATTTTCTTCCAGTGCTTCAGTATAGAGTTCCGGATAGCCGCCACCGATTATGTAGCCATCAGCATCGGGGAGGCGGTCATGAATCGGGGAGAAGAAGACGGGGTCTGCTCCCCGTGCGCGGAGGAGATCAAAGAGATCCGCATAATAAAAGGTGAAGGCTTCATCATAGGCGATGCCAATCGTAAGATCCATTTCATTGTATGGATGAAATGCCGGATGAGGGGTTCCGGGGTGGAGGGGTTCCTCTGCAATCTTCAGGAGGGCATCAATATCGATATACTCCTCGATAACACGGGTAATTGTCAGAATCCGATCCTGGAATGTACTGTCCTCGCTCCCTTCCCGAAAGGGAACGAGACCGAGGTGCCGCATTGCAAGCTCCATCTCCGGCATATTCGGGACTGCCCCGATGACAGGTATTCCGCAGAAGTGCTCGATTGCACCTTTGGCCTTCTCAAGGTGTCTTCCCCCCGACACATTGTTTAAGATCACACCTTTGATCCGCACATCCGGATCAAAGCTCTGAAACCCCCTGACAATGGCAGCGGCACTCCGGGTAATACTCTTTGCATTGATGACAAGGATTGTATTTACACCAAGTGTCTTTGCAATCGATGCAGTGCTCCCGGTATCTCCAAGGACTTCAGATCCTTCATAGAGCCCCCGCACGCCTTCAATGACGCCGATATCAGCACCCTGTGCGGCATGCGAGTAGATACCCCGGAGACTTTCTGCATCAAGGACATAGCTATCGAGATTTCTGCATGGCCGTCCGGTGACACCGGTCAGGTATGAGGGATCAATGTAATCCATCCCCACCTTGTAGGTCTGGACGGACATTTTTTTTGCGAGGATTGCAGAGATTGCAAGCGTGATACTCGTCTTCCCGCACCCCGAGCGGTCACCAGAGATCAGGAGGGTACGCATCTCATGCTCCTGAGCACCGCTCCAAATTCACTCTCCACAATTGAACGTACACCCAGGGTCTTTGGATGGAGATCAATCTCCACCAGTACATGCTGATGGCCGAGTTCACGCAGTGGTGCCACCTGCCGGGGACCGTTTGTAATCGAGAAGATGGTGATTCCTTCTGTATATTCTGCCGGGACTGCATGAGGAACACCCACGATGAAGAGAAAGTCAGGCTTCTTCTCCCGGATCAGGCGACCAAGATCGTCTCCAAGAGCTCCATATTCATCAAGAGAGCCGAGTATCGAGAGCGGGAGACCTCGTTTCTCTGCCTCAAGACGAATTCGCTCCGCATCGCCCCTGACCTTGGGGAGGCCGCGATCTTCGAGATTTGCATAATAGATAATATCCGCATCCGGTGCAGCCTCGTGGAGTGCACAGAGTTCATCCATAAACATGTATGCCGTCTCCTTCTTGGCATTCATGATTGCCATCCCTTTCTTCCCCCCGCATGCACAATCCAGGAGAGCCTGTGCGGCGATATGTTTCAGATCCCCACGTTCAGGCTCGATATACTTCCGGGATGCCGCACCACGAAGCCGTTCAACTTCATTTGCCTTTGCGAGGAGGTGGCGCTGCCGTGTCAGTTCGTCTTCGCTGATCCAGCCTGCTCTTGCAGCCGGCTCAAGTGCAGCGATGACCCCGTCAATATTCTCGGAAAAACCTGCATGGATATCTACTGCTATTGCCGGAGTGGTGATACCCGAGGAGTCGATTGCCGCCTGCATATCCTCCCCGATGATCATCGAGACACAGGTCCCGATAACCGCGATTCTCTCAGGCGAGAATGTCTTCTCGGCATATCTGAGAACATCCTCGAGGAGCTGCTGCCCCCCGAAGATAAACTCGTTATCGGCAAGGGATGTGGTGATCACCCTGAGCCCATCCTCTTCAAGGAGACGGGCATGTTTGAATGAACACCCTGAAGGACCATGGAGGATAGCGACATCGACTCCGAGATCACGGGCGGTATACAGGGCGGCTACAATGGAACTTGGGCGTGGCTGAATGTACTGCATAGTGGTTTTACCTCCATGTTTTTACTGCCAGGAGAAGAATTGTTCCCGGCGTGCGGGGTGCATGACGTTGTGCTTCTTCAAGTGAAGAGCAGACAGTGGCATCGGGATAGAGAGAGACAATCTCCTCATCGGGATTCAAAACAACGAGTGTGAGTTTATCTGGTTTGATCTCTCTGATGGCACGTTCGATATCAGATGCGGCAAAGTTTTCACAGACCGCATGCTCATCCTGTCCTATGATAAGATGGAGCGGGGCGTCCGGCTGTATCCGGCGTGCATAGGCTGCTGCTTCAATGGTTGTGTCTGCTGTCGTCCCACTGTTTGAGGCATCAATGATCAGGCATCCGTTCTCTCTCCCGGTTTGCATTCTGCCGGGAAGGGCTTCAAAAGATGAGAGAGGTGAGGGATCGATGCCGAGAAGACAGGCAGCGGCAGCGGCGTTCATCAATGGTATACGGTATCCTTTCAGTGAGAGGAGCGGATGATCAAATGAGCCGCTGATCCCGTCATACTCATAGGTGATCGATTCTCCATCTGAAGATACGATCTCTCCAACAATATGCTGATTTGGGTGATGATCCAGCCTGATTCCATCGGGGAGGAGAACAGTCCTGCACGTCTTTAATGATCCGCATTTTGCAGCAAGGGCTGATCTCTTCCCACCAGCGATTGGGTAGTCATCTGCCGAGGTAAGTATCCCAAGATCTCCTCTCCCTGAGACACCGAGCGAGCACTCACCTATCAGCCAGCCATGAATCGAATGAGCCATTCTGGCAGGGGCGATAAGACTGGCAGGGGTGATGCTCGTTCGGCCAGGCATCTCTTTTTCAGGATAGCGAAGGGTTCCTCTTGATGTATGCAGGATACCGGCGCCTGCCATCAGGTGTGCAAGTGCATAGGCTGTTGTTGTCTTTCCGACTGCACCAGTTATTTCGATCAAAGGGTGCGGCAGATCAGATCCCATCAGAATTCCAGCTGCCTGGTGATGGGTGATCACCGGTATCCCTGTATGGAGCAGGGGGTATGCTGGATCAAGATGAACCGGGGCAATACAGCAGGAGTATGATGTTGCCATTGCCTTTTCCGGAGTGATGCCTTCACTGCCCCGGTAGACATCAACAGAATCAACTCGATAACCCTGCTCACGGAGGGCGGAGGCGATCACCCCTCCGCCATGAATAGTATCGAGCGCGAGCAGGCGCATAGATCGATCAGAGGTGATCGCGGATGGCATTCTCCGCATTCTTCAGCATCAGTTCTGCAAGGAGCGGGTCACCGCCGATCGGATCGGCATACACGAGTGGGAGATCTTTCCCATTCAGTTTCACAACTCCCCTCTTCTTTCCTTCTTCAAGACCAAGGATACCCGGGATATCCTTTAGTATGTGAACGCCCTTTGCGAGGAAGAGCGGAACAACAACGAGAAGATCGATATCCTCCTCTGAGAACGCCTGTATTGATTCTTCTACAGAGGGTTCATTCATGCTCATAAACCCTGCTTTAACGATATAGTCATTATTCTTCGCGGCGATGAGAGCGGCGGTGCTCTCGACAAGTTCCTTGTTGTGCGGGAGTTTGCTCCCATGTCCAACCAGTAGTAAGCCTTTCTTAGCCATTATACTAGAGTTGTACAATTATAGGTAAAAAGTATTATCGATTCGGTATCGTGGAGGCAGATCCAAACTACTATCCCTTATCATCTCTAATTATAGTGAATCTATGATGGAGGCATACGAACGGTTTGAGCTCCTGATGAACCAGCAGATCGTCAGGACACCCATTGCACTGGCATCCATGGCCGGAATGGTGGATGCTGCATATGCACTTGAGCGAGGTGGGCATATCGGTGCTGCGTTCCTTGGGGGTTTCTCCATCGATGAAGAGACGGTGCTCGCAAGCCATGATCTCGCCGAAGCCGGGAGAGCCGAGTTCTTCTTCCCCGATCCGATAGAAGGGATCCGGGCAGAAGTCTTGAAGCTGAAGGGATCAGACATTGTGCCCGGTATCAATCTCCGGGGATCATCTGCTGCATCATTTGAACTGCTCGCAGATGAACTTGGGGATATCGCAGTCTATGAAATAGATGCACACTGCCGCCAGTTGCCGATGATAAAAGCAGGTGCTGGCGAGCATCTGCTCACCCACCACCATGATCTCTGTGATCGTATCAGAGCCCTCAAGAAATTTGATGTCTCTGTCTCGGTGAAGATCAGGACCGGACTCACTGACGAGCGGGCTCTCTCCCGTGCGCTCTGGAAGGCGGGTGCTGATATCATCCATGTTGATTTAATGGACGATGGATACCAGAAGATCCGCCAGATCAGAAACTCCTGCCCCCTTCAGATTATTGCAAATAACTCAATGCACTCCTATGACCGGATGATGGAGCAGTTCTCCCATGGTGCAGATCTCGTCTCTGTTGCACGGAAAGCCGATCTCCATACCCTGAAAGGGCTGGATGCTGCGATCCGACGATATGCCGATGAAACCGGATGGTATAACGCACCGAAGCAGCTCTGCAGGGGCGGTGATCTCAGGGCTCTTGCCTTCTGCTGTATGCCGGTGAAGGAATGTCCGTTGCTCCCGGTCCTGAAAGGAATACACATGGAACGGGAATCGTATGTCCACCTGAAACGAATAGCCACTAACGGCACTCCTCTCCAGGAGGGGGCACACACGTGTTTTGGGAGCCTTGCCTGGTGCTGCAAGTCATCAACCCCCTGCATGTTCCGCGATATGACACTCAAGAATCTGAATATCCAGAAGACTGAGTATATGAAATATAAGCGGAGGCTTTCAGAGAAGATAATGGAGGAGATCTTCCATGAAGTGCCCGCCGACATCACGTGCTGAGCTTGCACAGCTCGCAATGATGCTTGAGGTAACGGCATATCCAAAACCGGGGAATGTCGACCGCTGCCATGATTATGAGGACACCCGGCTCGAACATTTTCTTGCATCGGTGATCGCCTGCCGCCCCACCCTCGATGCAGTCGAGGGGGGAGAACTCGGTATCGGTGAGGGGATCTATGATGCAGTCGTCAGGACCAACTGCCATTCCGGTGGCAACACCCATTTTGGAGCATTTATTCTTCTTCTGCCGCTTATCGCCGGAGGAGATATTCAGGGCGCACTCCGGCTGATCAAGGAGACCACCGTTCACGATGCTGTACTCTTTTACAAGGCTTTTTCTGAGACACAGGTGCGGGTGATCGAGTCTGACGGGCTGGATGTGAATGACCCCGATTCGATTGAACAGATCAGAAGAGACGGGATGACGCTCCTCGATGTGATGGCATATTCTGCACCAAAAGACATGATCTGCCGCGAATGGGTGGAAGGCTACACTCTGACCAGAAGATTTGCAGACCGGCTCCATGATACAGGCGGCGGTGCAAAGGCGATAAGCTCTCTCTTCATCCGCCTGATGGCAGAAGAGATGGACACCTTCATCGCCAAGAAGTTCAATGCAAAGGTTGCAGAGGAGGCGATGGCGATGGCACAGGAGGTGCAGGCGGGGCGGCGGACGGTCGCCTCGATGGATGAGGTGTGTATCCGCCGCGGCATCAACCCGGGATCGCTTGCGGACATCACCATCGCCGGGATCTATCTCGCACTTATCGAGGGATGGCAATGGGACAGGTAACAGAGAACTCTCCTGAGAATAAAGTTCAAAATAATAGCATCCTTCAGGAAGGAATCAACGAGGTGATCGGCACCACTCACCTGAATGCGGCACCGATGGGAGTCGTCCTCCGCGGCGGCCGCCACACCCTCGCCCTCTTCAAAGGCAGCCATACCGCAGCAAATATCGTCCGGGACGGCTGGTTTGTCGCAAACCTGATTCATGATCCGGTGATCTATGTCGAGTCTGCATTCGGTGATCTCCCGAATGATGCCTTTGTAACCGAAGAGGTTGAAGGCACCCCGATGCACCGCCTCGCCGCCGCCGAGGCATGGATTGCCTTCAGGGCAGAGGTGAACGGCGAGAGCAGCGAGGCATACAGTATCCTCCTCACCCCGCTTCGGGAAGAGGTGTTGGAATGCCAAATCCATCCCGTAAACCGGGGCTTCAATGCAATCATCGAGGCGACGGTGCACGCAACCCGGTATATCATGAACCACGATCCCGAACTGGAATGGCTGATCCGGCATCATCTGGCGCTTGCAAGGAAGTGCGGGGGCGAGCGGGAGAAGGAAGCGGCGAGGATGGTTGAGAGATTTTTGGAATAAAAAAAGAAATTGGGTTTAGAAGTTCTTGTCGAATATGACCTGTTCTGAGCCATCTTGGAATGTTCCAATTATGATCAGTTTCGAACCTTTAAGTTCAGCATCAATTACACTCTGAGAACCAACGGTTGGGTTTGGAGTGTGGGGATTAAATACGTCTGGATTTCCACCATTTAAGGTGTAGGTAACATTTGTCAGTGATGACATATCTGCTCCACCCTGCCAGGTAACTATACCAGCGGTTCCATTGTCAGCAACCGTCAACCCAACAACCTTCGCGCCGCCGACATTGCCGACGAGCCCGAAGACAAACGCTGCAATGACTGCAGCTAGGATCACCGTGATGGCGACCATCAGGATAACACCGATAACCGGTGATACCGCATCGTCATTTCTTTTGATAGACATAATCATTCACCTCACATCACCGGAGAGCCATTTTGGATTTCCGGTATGTATGAGGAGTCAATGGTAGATGAACTATATAAATACTGTGTCAGAGGACGTGGAGAGAAAGAAACACCATTCGGGAACGGGCTGGAGAAATACTATTTCCCTAAAACCCAAATTGTGATTATTTATTTCTATCCGAGTACCGGATTTCCCCTTCTACCTCTTCAGACACCCAGTCCGGGAGGAGCCCGGCAAGGAGTCCCCGCAGGTAGGCACCCGCAATCAGGGGAGTACAGAGAGGGTGATCTGCCGGGAGAGAGAAGTCGGTCCGGATAGTGATCCGGGTGGTGCCCTTCCGCTCATACGGCACCCCGATGGTGATTAAGAAACTCTCGACGATCGTCAGGATATCCTCACCCTGCACCCGCTCCCGGAATCCGGCACCATGCTCCTGCCCAAGCGAATAGGTGTGCCGGGTGACTGCATCGCGGATCTCAGGTGATGGATCATCAGCAAGACGGGTAAGGAGGGGATCGGCGATCCGGTTCTT